>OGDH01000378.1_pt1 | contig 10285 bp, 8 predicted proteins | sample 1570381 | NCBI WGS metagenome assembly OGDH01 (sample SAMEA2582177, study PRJEB24529) | metagenome | reverse complement strand
TCGGTATCCTGTCCGTATCACGAGGACGGCGGGCAGAAAATACCCGCATTTTTTCGTTTATTCTGTATTTATAGGAAGGACAATCTATGGCAACCATGAAAGATATCATCCAGAGCCCGCTGCTGCTGGCGCTGGTCATCGGCGGTCTTTTGTACATTTCCGCATTCTCGCTGGTCTACTTGAAAAAGGCCTACGACCACTGTCTGGAGCTGGGCATCACCCGCAAGGAACTGAGCAACGTGATCAAATCCAGCCTGATATTCTCTGTTGTACCCAGCCTTTCCATCGTGGTGGGTCTGTTCGTGCTCATTGCGGTGATGGGCAGCGTGTGGGCATGGTGGCGGCTGTCGGTCATCGGTTCTCTGTCCTACGAGACTATGATCTCCAGCTCCATTGCGCAGGTGCTGGGCTACGCATCCTCTGCTGAAATGCTGGAAAGTGCCACCGGACGGCAGTTCGGCGTGGTGATGATCCTGATGAGCGTGGGCATGCTGAGCGGTTTCCTGATCCTGCTGCCCCTCGGCAAAAAGCTGTGCAAGAGCGTGGACCGCTCTGCAGCCGAAAATGGCGGCAGCACTTGGAAAAACGTGCTGTCCGGCGTGTTCATGCTGGTGATGTTCTCGGTATACATTCCCATTCTGCTGTTCACTGACAATGTGCAGGCTGCCGTTATGATCACCGGTCTTGTGATCGCCATTGGTGTGGGCGTGCTGGCAAAGCGCCCGGGTCTTGCATGGCTCAATAACTTCGTGATGGCATTCTCCATGCTGGGCGGTCTGATCTCGTCGCTGGCGTGGGTACGGATTTTCGGTTGAGGAGGAAAACGGACATGAGCAAAGCAAAGACTGAGACCAAAATGGACTCCTTCCAGAGCTGGGCGCACCGCTGGGGCCGTGTGGGTACCCTGATCGCCCTCATTTACATGGTGGCGCTGCCCTTTGTGGTGCTGGCTGCTTACGACAGCATCCCGTCTCTGGGCGAGGTGTTCAACGTGAACACCTTTTCCATCCTGCTCATCTACATTCCGGTGGGCTTTTCGGAAGCACTGAGCTACACCCCCATTCTGGGCTGCTCGGCCTATCTGGCCTTCATCACCGGCAACATCATGAACCTGAAGCTCCCGGTGGCGGCAAACGCCATGAACCTGACCAAAAAGCAGCCCAACACCCCGGAGGGTGAGGCCATTGCCTCGGTGGCTGTTGCGGTCTCCTCCCTGATGACGGTTGCCATCCTGACGCTGGCAGCGGTGTGCGCCTCCTTCATCAGCCCGGTATTCGAGCTGCCCGCCGTCAAGACGGCCTCCGGCTACCTGCTGCCGGCCCTGTTCGGCTCCATGGCGCTGGGTCTGTTCGCCAGCTCGTCCAGCGGTAGCAAGGTGGTCAAGGGTGGCATCAAGGGGGTGCTTCCGGTGCTGATCATCATGACGGTGCTCTCCCTCGCCGCACGTCTTGCAGGCTATGGCTCCGTGCTGGGCGGGCTTGTGGGCATCTTTATCATCGTGATGCTGCCCATCGGCATCCTGACTTCCTATGTGCTGTGGAAGAAGGGCAAGATCCAGGTAGTGGACAAAGAGCAGAAGTAAAGCAATCGGAACGGTCTGGATTCTCAACGAGGCCATTGAGCAGATCAGCTTTCAGGCTGTGAAGGCCTGAGCCTTTGCCGCTGACAGATAAAGGCATAGAATAACAAAAAAGTCTGAACTGAGGCATGAGCCACCGGTTCAGACTTTTTTCATACTATGAAAACACCAGCTGCTGCGGATAGCAGCGTGCAGTTCAATTTGTTATCAGCACTCGTCGTACTGTTTTTGCAGATATTGCAGGCACTGGACTGCGTTTTCCGGGGTGGTGTTTTCCAAGGTGGCGAACACATAGGGCTTCTGCTCCTTGGCAAACCGCAGAATGGTGCGGTAGTCGCCCATACCGCCCTGTCCGGCGCCGGTGGCAGCCAGTTGTCCGCCGGCATCCTGCCGCAAAAAGTCCTTGAAGTGGATCATGGCCACATCCTTGCCCAGCAGCTCAATGGCCTCGGCGAACACTTCCTCCCGCTGGTCTACGTTTTCCATGTTCAAAAGGTTCACCGGGTCCAGCAGGATCTGCAGATTGGGGCTGCCGATCTCGTCCAGCAGGGTGCGGGCGCGGCGGGCGTCATACACGATATGCTTGACCACTGGCTCAATGGCAATGGTCACGCCGTACTGCTCGGCGCAGCGCACCACCGGCTTGAAGTTCTTGATAAAGGTAGCAAGGGCGGCATCGCTGCGGCACTCCGGGCAGAACTTGTACTCCGCGTTGGGGGCACCGGTCTCGGTGCCCACCATGCCGCAGCCCAGCAGGCTGGCAAAGCGGATGTGGGCGTAGTACTTTTCCTGAATGGCGTGCAGAGCAGCCGCATCCGGGTGCGCCAGATTCAGGTAGTTGCCCAGCACCGCAATGTCCAGCTTGTTTTTGGCAAACAGGCGGCGCAGATAGGCCGCGTAGCCGGGGGTGAGGGCAGAGGGGGTGTTGGGCACCTCCTTCAGGGATTTGCTCAGTGCCAGATGCACGCAGGAAAAGCCCTTCTGGTGCACCAGCGGCAGCACCTGCTCAATGGGCAGCTTTTCCGCGTCGTGCAGACGTAGACCGAATTGGATCATGCTTGGTTCCTCCTTTTGTTCCGGGGCGTGTTTTCTCTATTATACAACAAGATCCGCCATTCGCAAACACCCGGACAGAGAAAAAAGTGCAGGTTTTATGCTTCTTCGATCCGGCCATCCTGCATCCGCAGCACCCGGTCTGCCTGCGCCGCAAGCCCCTGGTCGTGGGTGACATACACCACGGTCTGGTGCTGCTGTGCGGCTGCCTCCCGCAGCAGGCGGAATACCTCCACGCTGTTCTGGTGGTCCAGGTTGCCGGTAGGCTCGTCTGCCAGCACGACCGCAGGGCGGGTGATCAGTGCCCGGGCAATGGCGGCGCGCTGCTGCTGCCCGCCGGAAAGCTGGGTGGGCTGGCGCTGCAGCAGCGCGGTCAGCCCCAGCTGCCGGGTAAGCAGGGCAAGGTATTCCTCGTCCGGCTCCCGTTTGTCCAGCAGCAGCGGCAGCAGGATGTTGTCCCGCACCGTATACTCCGGCAGCAGGTGGAATGCCTGGAACACGAACCCCAGCCGCGTACGGCGCAGCCGGGCAAGTGCGGCATCCGGCAGCGCATACAGATCCTGCCCTTCCAGCAGTACCTTGCCGCTGGTGGGGGCATCCAACCCGCCAAGTGTCTGCAGCAGGGTAGATTTGCCGCAGCCGCTGGCCCCGATGATGGCGGTAAACCTGCCCTGCTCGATCTCCACATCCACCCCGCGCAGGGCGTGGGTGGCACCGGTGCCGGTGCCGTAGGTACGGGTCACAGCCCGGGCTTCCAGTACGATCTCTCTCATCGCGTTACACTCCTTTTTTCAGATTGTCCATGGGCTGGCTGCGTGCCAGCCGCTCCAGCGGGGCCAGCTGCAGCGCCAGCACGAACAGCAGATAACCTGCGCATACCGCAAGGTGCAGCGCCCAGGGATACTCCGATACGGCCATAGGCAGGGCCGCAAAGGTCAGGATGCGGCCGCTCTGCCGGGTGACCAGGCTGTGCCAGCTCCAGCGCCACAGGCCCCATACGGCCAGGTTGCCCAGCAAAAGCGCACCCAGCACTGCAAGCACGCCCTGCCGGATGCCGCAGTGCCGCAGCATGGCAGCCGAGGTGCCCTCTGCCTGAAAGATACCGATGCGCAGCCGCTGGTGCTGCCAGTACAGCCCGAACAGGTTCCACAGTAAAAACAGGGCCAGTGCAGCGCCCACCACTCCGGCGACCGCCCAGAAGAACGCGCCGGTGCTGCCTTCCTGATACATCCGGCTGGCAGTTTCGTAGCTGTTGGTGCGCAGTACGCCGCCCCGGCGGGTCACCAGCCCTGCAATGGATTTCTGGGTAGCGTAGCTGGCGTTGGCTTTTAGTTTCAGGTTGATGGCGGTATACCCGTAGGGCGTGCCGTATTCTTCTGCCCAGAGGGCGCGGCCCAGCGCCTGGCTGCAGTACAGCTGGTAGGTGGTGGGGGAGCTGTCTGCAAAGGGCAGGCTGTCCATATCAATGCTTGCAATCACGCCGCCGATGGTCAGGCTCTTTTGGCTGTGTGCGCCGTCCAGGGTAGGGTACTCCAGCACTGCCGTGCAGCCCGCAAAGGGTGCGGCCTGCGTGCCCCACTGGGTCTGGCCGTTTTCGTCCAGTACAAAATCCGGCGCATACAGCAGCACGGCCTGCCCGCTGCGCAGTGCGTCCAGATCCACAGGGGTGCTGCACTGCGCAACCAGCGCTTCCAGCTCTGCATCCGGCAATGCGGTGACAAGGGTGTTTACCGTGTCCGCATCCTGCATGGTAAACATGGTGTAGAGGCTGTCCTGGTGGGTATACAGTCCCCACAGGTCATGCGCCGTAAAGGCATCGCTGGAAAGGCCGCACAGATAGTTCATGTCGGTGCGCATGGCGGCCTGCTGGACGTCCGGCAGGCGCAGCAGATCCTCCGCAAGGCCGTCGGTCAGGGTGTTCTGCCCGGCGCTTACCTGCACCGCTGCCGAAGCCGCCGTGCGGCGGTAGGGAAGCAGCTTCCAGGTGCTCAGGAACACACAGCACAGCGCCAGCGTAAGCCCCAGCGCATTGAGCACCACCAGCCGCAGCGGCAGCGGCGTAAGCAGCCGCACACGGCGCTGTAATCTTACCTTTTTCTGGGGCAGATGGGTCAGCTTTTGCCCGGCCTGCCGCAGGGCAGGCAGCAAAAAGCCCAGCAGCACGGCCCCGGTGCCGGTAGCCCACGCCAGCGCCAGCTGTCCCCACGGCAGGCTGAGATAGCGCACGTGCCCCTGCACGGCAAGGGTGGCGGCACACAGGCCGACCCCCAGCAGGCTGCCGATCGGCAGGCAGAACAGCAGCAGAAAAACGGCTTCCCACAGGCACAGCGCCACGAGGGCGGTTTTTCCGGCACCGATCATACGCAGAGTGACAAGGCTCTGCTCCCGGCGGCGCAGCTGCAGGGTGCACAGCACGAGCACCGCGCACAGGGTCAGCAGGGCACAGCCGCCCATAAAAGCCCAGCTGCCGCTCCGGGTCAGATCCGCTTCCGGATAGGCGTAGGTGTTGCGCACCCAGGTGGGATCCTGGCTGCCGTCTATATAAGGAGCCAGCGGCACGGCACCAGCATAGCAGCACAGCAGCTGTATTTTGCTGTCCCAGCTTTGGGGCAGACTGTCGGCGGTGACCAGCGCATCCACCGGCAGGTTGCTGCCCACCGCCCAGTAGGCATCGTAGGAGGGCAGCACCCCGCACAGGGTAAATTGCAGCAGGACCGGTGCATCGTCCCCATGCACCGCCTGCAGGGTCACGGTCTGCCCCAGCTCATAGGAGGCCCCGATGCTGTCCAGCACCGAGGTGGTCAGCGCTGCCTCTCCGGCGGTGCCGGGCAGCCGTCCGCTGAGCAGCTGCAGCTGCCCACAGGCGAGATATCCCTCGTCCACAGTGCCCAGCGCGCCAAAGGCAAGGTCCTTGTCGTTGACAAGGGCCGCATACTGCGCCGCACGCCCCACCGCAGCGGGGGCTGTCTGCTGCACAAAGGCATCGGCATCTGCGGCGGTCAGGTCGTAACGGGCAAGCTGCCAGGCACCGTAAAGCTCCTGGCGCTGCACCTCCATGGCGCGGTTGCCGCTCTGCTGATAGCACAGCACCGCTGTAAGCAGCGCAAACACTGCCGCCAGCACGCAGAGCATCATAGCGGTATCGCGGCGGCGGCCTTTCAGCCCGCGCCAGGCGATGGTTCCCAAAGAGTGACGCATTCCATTTTCCCTCCTGTTAGTTGTTGCTGCCTGTATTATACTGCTTTTTTTTACAAAGACAATATTTTTGTTGCATCTTGCACAAATTTTACGGAAAAGTCGTTCTTTGCGCAGGAAGGAGACTGTGTTCGGCACAAAAAAATCCCCGGACCCAAATGGATCCAGGGATTTTGTATGGAGCTGGTGACAGGAGTTGAACCTGCAACCCACTGATTACAAATCAGTTGCGCTGCCATTGCGCCACACCAGCAAAGGTTGCTAAAATAGTATAACACAGGCACGGCCATTTGGCAAGGATTGTTTTTTTTGCAGGGAATAACAATGCCGGAAAACAGACGAAAATGATAGAAAACAATACACAAGTGCAAAAATATGCTACAAATTTAAACAATTTTACATTGCAAATTTTTTGACGATGTGCTATGCTGAAAGGTAGAGGAACGCCGCCGGAAAGGCGGCTGCAAACAGATTTGGAGGATTTATATTATGGCTGACCGCATTGTTCTGAATACGATTTCTTATCATGGTCACGGTGCCATCGAGAACATTGTTCCCGAGCTGACCGCCCGCGGCAACAAGAAGGCTTTCGTCTGCTCCGACCCCGACCTGATCAAGTTTGGCGTTACCAAAAAAGTCACCGACCTGTTGGATGCCGCAAACTTTGCCTACGCTGTTTACAGCGAGATCAAGCCCAACCCCACCATCGCCAACGTACAGGACGGCGTGGCCGCCTTCAAGGCCGCAGAGGCTGACTGCATCGTGACCATCGGCGGCGGCTCCTCCATGGATACCGCAAAGGCCATCGGCATCATCATCAATAACCCCGAGTTTGCGGATGTCCGCTCTCTGGAGGGTGTTGCCCCCACCAAGAAGCATGCCGTGTTCACCATCGCAGTGCCCACCACCGCCGGCACGGCTGCCGAGGTCACCATCAACTACGTCATCACCGATGTGGAAAAGAAGCGCAAGTTCGTCTGTGTGGATACCAACGATATCCCCGAGATCGCTGTGGTCGATCCTGATATGATGTCCTCTATGCCCAAGGGTTTGACTGCCGCAACCGGTATGGATGCGCTGACCCATGCCATCGAGGGCTATATCACCAAGGGCCACTGCGTCATTTCCGATATGTTCCATCTGGAAGCCATCAAGCTCATCAGCCAGAGCCTGCGCGGCGCTGTGCAGAACACCCCGGAGGGCCGCGAGGGCATGGCTCTGGGCCAGTACATTGCCGGCATGGGCTTCTCCAACGTGGGTCTGGGCATTGTCCACTCCATGGCACACGGCCTGTCCGCCCTGTATGACACCCCCCACGGTGTGGCCTGCGCTATCCTGCTGCCGGTCGGTCTGGAGTATAACAAGACCGTGGCAGGCGAGCGTTACCGTGCAGTCGGCAAGGCAATGGGCGTGCAGGGCATTGACGAGATGAACGATGTGGAGGCAGCCGATGCTACCATCGCAGCCGTCAAGCAGCTGAGCGCAGATGTGGGCATCCCCGCAAACCTGCACGGCATCCTGAAGGAAGAGGATATCCAGTTCCTCGCCGAGTCTGCATTTGCTGATGCCTGCCGTCCCGGCAATCCCCGTGATACCAGCGTCGAAGAGATCGTGGAGCTGTATAAGAGCCAGCTGTAAGCTGTAAAAAATGACCCTGAGAGCCGCTGCGCCGTGCTTGTGCAGCGGCTCTTTTTGGTGGGAAAATCCCGTACCAATTGTAACATTTTCAGCCGTCCTCTTGTATAAACCGGCGCAAGCGAGTACAATCAAAACATAAAAACAGAAGGCGAGGAAAGCGCGATGACACTGAATTTCTACACGCTGGGCGTGCTGTATCTGATCTATTCCTTCCTTGGGTGGGTAGGGGAGACCGTGGTGGCTACCTTCCGGGGCAAGCGGTTTGCAAACCGCGGCATGGCGGCGGGGCCGTTCTGCTTTGTGTATGGCACCACGGCCATCCTGATGGCAGTGGGCTTTGCAGATATGCGCACAAAGCCGGTGGTGCTGTTCGTGGCCTGTATGCTTACGGCTACCGTGGTGGAGTGGCTCACGGCAAAGCTGCTGGAACGGCTGCACAACCGCAAATGGTGGGACTACTCGGATAAAAAGTTCAACCTGAACGGTTACGTCTGCTTACAGTACTCGGTGCTGTGGGGTGCGCTGGGCATGGTGACCGTACTTTGGGGCAACGGGCTGCTGCTGCGGCTGTGCGCCCTTGTGCCGGACTGGCTGCTGCATCCGCTGGTATGGGTCGCGCTGGGCATCGCGGCGCTGGACCAGCTGGGCTCGGCGGTGCTGGTGGGGCGGTATGCGGCGCAGCACCCGGTGCTGGAACAGCTGAACCAGAAACTGGAGGCGCGCTCCGACACCCTGCGCCGCCGCATTGCCGTGTATGTGGAAAAGCGTATCCAGCGCGCCTACCCGGAAGCCGCCCGACGGCAGCCCATGGCAGTGCAGAAGGAACAGGCCGATTTTCTCAGCGCGGCAGACCTGCTGTGGCTGTTCGTCATCGGGGCGTTTCTGGGCGACATGGTGGAGACCGTGTTCTGCCGCCTGACCGCCGGGGTGTGGATGAGCCGTTCCAGTCTGGTGTGGGGGCCTTTCAGCGTGGTGTGGGGGCTGGCGCTGGCCATGGCTACCGTGCTGCTGCGGCAAAATCAGGATAAAAGCGACCGCTATCTTTTTGCCTTCGGCACGGTGCTGGGCGGCGTATATGAATATGTGTGCAGTGCCGTCACCGAGCTGTTGTTCGGTACCGTGTTCTGGGATTACAGCAAGTTCAAGTTCAATCTGGGCGGGCGTATCAACCTGCTGTACTGCTTTTTCTGGGGCATTGCGGCGGTGCTGTGGATGCGCTACGGCTATCCGCTGGTGCTGAAGCTGATGAAAAAGGTGCGCAGCCATATCCGTCCGTGGATGACAGCGGCGCTGGCGGTGTTCATGGCAGTGAATATGCTTACCAGTGCGCTGGCACTGGCGCGGTACGATGCCCGCACCAGCGGCGAAGCACCCAACGGCCAGCTGGAAGTGTTCCTTGATGAGCATTTCGACAACGCCCGCATGGAGCGCATTTACCCCAACGCCAAAAAAGTGACCAAGGCAGAATAAATCCCATATTTCCCCTTGCGCTTTTGCCGGAAAACAGGTATAATATTCTCTGGATAAAAGGGAGTAAGGGGCGTACCTTGGTTGAAAAACGGGTGCGCTGTGCTGCAGCGACAGTCCCGGCAGAAATGCCCGATGCAGCACCGGATGCTTGAGACTTTTATCACATTTTCCCGTTTTGGGCAGGATGTGATAAAGGTCTTTTTTTGTGCCTCTGCTGCCATCATTTGAAAAAAGGAGAAATATTATGCTGATCCCTGTTCTGTTGTTTATCGTGGGTCTGCTGTGCCTGATCAAGGGCGGCGACTGGTTTGTGGACGGTGCCACCGGCATCGCCCGCCGCTTCCATGTGCCGGAGCTGCTCATCGGTGCCACGGTGGTGTCCATCGGTACCACCCTGCCGGAGGTCATGGTGTCCACCACCTCTGCCCTCACCGGTCACGGCGAGATCGCCTACGGCAACGCCATCGGCTCGGTCATCTGCAACGCTGCACTGATCGCCGCCATCACCATTGCGGTGCGCCCGGGCAAGGTTGACCCCAAGAGCCTGCGCACCCCGGTGGCCTTCTTCTTTGTGGCTGCCGCCTTCTATGCCGGTGTGGCCTACACCACCGGCTCCTTCACCCGCCCGGTGGGTCTGATCCTGCTGGCCATGTTCGTGGCTTACATCGTGTGCAACGTGCTGGCTATGAAAAACACCCCCGCCCCGGAAGAGGAAGAGCAGGCTGAGGAAGGCTCCTTTGCCAAGGAGTTGGGGCTGCTGGCCATCGGCGCAGTGCTCATTGCTGTGGGCGCTGACCTGCTGGTGGACAACGGCACCCTCATCGCACAGGCGCTGGGCGTGCCGGAGTCGGTCATTGCGCTGACCTTTGTGGCACTGGGCACCTCGCTGCCGGAGCTGGTCACCGCCATCACCTCGCTGGCCAAAGGTCACGGTGCGCTGTCGCTGGGCAACGTCATCGGTGCAAACGTGTTCAATCTGGTGCTGGTCAGCGGCGTGTCCGTCACGCTGGCACCCTTCAGCATCCCGCAGAACTCCACCATCGCAGGCATGAACGCCTCGCTGGTGATGGATATCCCGGTCATGTTTGCCGTGATGCTGCTGCTCACCCTGCCTGCTCTGATCAGGGGCAAGCTGAGCCGCCCGCAGGGCATTGCACTGCTGTGCATCTATGCCGCCTTCTGCGCCGTGCAGTTCAGCATCTGATCTGTTGTAAACGTAAAATATTTAAGGCTGCTGCACAAAGCACTGTGCAGCAGCCTTTTTATGTGGGACGATTTGGAGTGGCCGCCGCCATCGGGTTGCGGCACCCAGCATCCGCATCGTGCCTTGGGCGGCACTTGCGTCTTGCT
>OGDH01000377.1_pt1 | contig 10291 bp, 8 predicted proteins | sample 1570381 | NCBI WGS metagenome assembly OGDH01 (sample SAMEA2582177, study PRJEB24529) | metagenome | reverse complement strand
ACTTATTATATATATTCCTATCTTTGCCGGCGTTTTGTTTCGCGTTCTCTATCCGGAGAAGCGGATGAAAAGGGAATCGGGTGAAAGTCCCGAACAGTCCCGCTGCTGTGAGTTCCATGCTCGGTGTATCATACTTGTGCCACTGTTCTTCGGAAAGAACGGGAAGGCGATGTACCGGGAACGAGTCAGAAGACCTGCAAAACAAAGTCGAAAAATTGTCCATTCGAGGAAAGTGGGCAGTGCGCAAATGGTTTAAGATAATCTTCATTTATTCTATGTCAGGAAGGACTAAGGTACTACTGGTCTGTGCTGTTTCAGTGGGTGCAAGTATATTCCGGCTCTCTGCCCAGGAGGTGGGAGGAGATACGATTACAGGGAAAGTGCATCAGATAGAGAAAGTGACAGTGACAGCACGCAGGTCGCCCAATAAAGTGACTTCTGCCGTACCCATACAGACGATGTCACGGCAGGATATCAGCCAGCTGGGAATACAGAATATGGCAGATGCTGTGCGCCGTTTTGCCGGAGCCAATGTAAAGGACTACGGAGGCATTGGAGGACTGAAAACGGTTTCCATACGCAATATGGGAGCTGCCCATACAGCTGTCAGTTATGACGGGGTGGCGGTGAGTAATTGTCAGGCAGGGCAGATAGATATCGGGCGTTTTTCGCTGGACAATGTTTCCATGCTTTCGCTCGCCATCGGGCAGTCGGAGGACTTGTTGCAGTCCGCCCGCTTGTATGCGTCGGCCGGTGTGCTGGGCATAGAGACGGAAAAACCTCATTTTGATGACGGGCGCAATGTTGCTTTTCAGGCACGGGTGCGCGGAGGGTCGTTCGGCATGGTCAGCCCCTCGCTGCGCTGGTGGCAGAAACTGGGCAGCCGTACACGCGTGGCGGTAGATGCCGCTTATATGAGGGCGGACGGTAATTACCCTTTCACGCTGGTCAATGGAAAATACGTGACGGAAGAGAAACGTAACAACTCCGGCATCTATTCCTGGCAGGGTGAAGCCACTCTTTATCATACTTTCAAGGATGACAGCGAACTGGATGTGAAGGGTTACTACTTCTATTCCCGCCGGGGACTTCCAGGGGCGGTTACGCTCTATAATCCCCTTTCCGATGAAACGCTTTGGGATGAGAATACTTTTGTGCAGGCACGTTATAGGAAGCATTTTTCGCCCCGATGGAGTCTGCAGGCACAAGTAAAGTATAATCATGGCTGGAACAAATATAAGGATGAGGGTAAGGAATATACCGACGGATATTATCGGGAAAATCACCGGCAAGACGAATATTATATTTCCGCGACCGTTCTCTACCGTCCTTTGGAAGCTTTGACCCTTTCGTTGGCGCAGGACGGGGTGATAAACAAGTTGCGCAACAGTTTGCCGGAATGTCCTTTCCCCACAAGATATACTTCCATCAGTGCCTTCAATGCACGCTACCGGCAAGGATGGCTCACGGCCACGGCCTCGCTGGTGCATACCGCCACTTCGGAGCATGCCGAGAAAGGTACGGTTCCCGATGACTTCCATCGCTTTGCCCCCTCTTTATCAGTCAGTATGCAGCCTTGGCAGGACGAGTCGCTGTATTTCCGGTTGATGTATAAGAGTACGTTCCGTCTGCCCACTTTCAACGACCTCTATTACTACCGGCTGGGCAACCGTAATCTGCGACCTGAGAAGGCAGACGAATATAATGTCGGCATCACATGGAGTAAATCCGGATTGTCTGTGTTCGACTATATCTCCGTTACGCTCGACGGTTACTATAATGATGTAACGGATAAGATTGTGGCTTTTCCCACCACCTATGCGTGGAAGATGGCGAACTACGGCAAGGTGCATGCCGCAGGTGTGGATGCCACTTTGGCGGCAACCGTTTCATTGACGGAGAAAATAAGACTGATTGTGTCGGGCGGATATACATGGCAAAAGGCCATTGACCTGACTGATTCCGATGCGAAGAACTATAAGGACCAATTGCCTTATACTCCTCTTCATAGCGGAAACGCGTCTGCCATTGTAGAAACGCCGTGGGTGAATGTGGGATACTCGGCGGTAGGAGTGGGAAAGCGTTACTATTTGTCGCAGAACATTCCGGAGAATGAGATTGAGGGCTATCTGGAGCATACGATGAGCCTCTCTCATGAGTTTGCTTTGGGCGGTTGCCGGCTTCTGTTGCAGGCCGAGATTATAAATCTGACCGATGAACAGTATGACGTGATAAAATATTATCCTATGCCGGGCCGTTCGTGGCGGTTGACGGGTACTTTCAAGTTTTGAATAATCTATTTATGAACAACAAAAACTAATTATAAACAATAACAACTGTGATTATGAAAGTAAGAAGTTTATTATTCGGTATGCTCTGCATGCTTGCTTTGGGTGTCTCTTTGGCATCTTGTAGTGACGACGATGACGATTCTCTGGATGACGGCGGGTCGAAGGTGACACTGCCGCAGACGCGTGTCTATATTCTGAACGAAGGCTCTCAAGGGGCGAACAATGCAGGACTTGCCTTTTATGCACCCAATAAGGATGCGGATTTTATCAGTGATATCTACAAGACCCAAAACAATGCCAAGTTGGGTGACCTTGGTCAGAGCATGATTGAGTATGAAGATGAAATATATATAGCTGTAAGCGGTTCCAATTATCTGACCAAACTGAATGCCGCAGGTGTGGAGTTGAAACGTGTTTCGTTTGTTAGTGATAATGACTTCAGTGCTGGTATTCGCTATATAGATGCTGAGGATGGATATATCTATGCTTCCTTCTACGGAGGAGCTGTGGCTAAAATCAATGCGAAAACGTTGGAGGTAGTGGATAAATTGACCGGACTTGGTGACAATCTGGAAGGTGTGGCAATCTGCGAGGATATGCTGTATGTGGCGAATAGCTGTACTGCTGATTGGAGCACTCAGCACACTGACGTAAAGGTGATAGATTTGCGTACTTTCAAGCTGAAAGAGCTGTTGACGGTAGGTTTGAACCCCAATGCTTTGATTGAAGAGGATGATAAAGTCTTTTTGATTTCATGGGGCAATTATGGCGATGTTGGCTATTCATTGCAGATGATAGATCCTGCTGCCAACAATAAGGTGACGGAATTAGGCAGTGCCACCCGTATGTGTGCTGCTAATGATATCTTATATCTGGTGAATTCATTGACGGACTGGAATACATATACAACAGTCAACACTTTCTTTACTTATAACATCAAGACCGGGCAGATGAATAATGCTTCTTTCCTCAAAGACGCCCCTGCTGAACTTACTTCAAGCACGTTGTACATGTTGGAAGTAAACGAAAATAACGGTGATATTTATATCGGTACTTCCGAGTTCACAACGAACGGTACCATCTACCGTTTCAAGAAAGACGGTACATTTATCGAGAAGTTCGATGCAGGAGGCATCAATCCTAATTCCGCTATCTTCTTTAATTAATATCAATGAAAAGAGGCTGCTTTTTTATCAGTATATTTGCAGTCTTGTTTCTTTCCTCCTGCGGAGGAAGGGGCAAGACTGCCTCTGCTTTGGCCAACGGTGACACCATTCCTTTACGTTATGCGGAGAATCTTACCTTAGTGTCCTATCCCGGCTATACCCTTGCCACCTTGCGCAATCCTTGGGATACGTTGCACACGCTACATACCTATATACTGGTCCCGAAAGACCGCGAACTCCCGGCACATCTTCCGGCAGGTACTGTGGTACGTACCCCGCTCTCCAAATCAGTTATCTACTCTTCCGTCCACTGCGGACTGATGGATAATCTGGGTGTGTTTGGTAGCATCGGCGGCGTCTGCGACTTGAAGTACATCAAGCTACCCGCCGTGCACGAAGCCTGCCGCCGGGGCGCCATCGCCGATTGTGGCGACGGCATGAATCCCGACATGGAGCGCATCATTGACCTGCACCCCGATGCCATCCTGCTCTCTCCGTTTGAGAACAGCGGCGGTTATGGCCGTATCGAGAAACTGAATATTCCCATCATCGAATGTGCCGACTACATGGAAACCTCCGCTTTGGGACGTGCCGAGTGGATGCGTTTCTACGGACTGCTCTTCGGGGCTGCGCCACAAGCTGACAGCCTTTTTGCCGAAGTAGACAGTTGTTACCAACGACTCAAGATGCGTGCGCAACTTTCATCCACCTCATTCTCCGTTGTCAGTGAGTTGAAAAGCGGCTCGGCATGGTACGTGCCGGGAGGGCGCAGCACCATAGGAAGGCTTTTTCAGGATGCTTGCGGGCGTTACGCCTTTGCCGACGATACCCACAGCGGCTCTGTTCCTCTGGCTTTCGAGACCGTTTTCGACAAGGCGGGCGATGCCGACGTCTGGCTGGTGAAGTACAACCGCGACCGCGACATGAGCTATGCTGATTTGGAGGCGGATTATATCGGCTACACCGGTTTTAAGGCTTTCAAGACCCGGAATGTCTATGGTTGTAATACGGCAAAAGTTCCTTTCTACGAGGAGACTCCGTTCCGTCCCGATTATTTGTTATCCGATCTGATACAGATTCTGCATCCCGAAATAGGAGATTTGGGAGGCTTGCGCTATTTTTGCAGACTGAAGGAGTGATGAACACAGAAATACGGAATTTTTGTGAAAGTAATAGAAAACTCTGTGCCTCCGTGTGCTAAATAATGTAACTATGAGTAAAGGCTGGAAATATGGTATCGGGTTGGGAGTAGTCATCTTATTGTTGTTTGCGGGCAATCTGCTGGTGGGGTCGGTTTCGATTCCGCCTGCCGATGTTTTCCGTATCCTGCTCGGTGGAGAGGGGGAGAAGGCAAGCTGGAGCTTCATCCTTTGGGAATCCCGTTTGCCCCAAGCGCTGACGGCGCTGCTTTGCGGTGGCGCATTGGCTGTCTGCGGACTGATGTTGCAGACGGCTTTCAAGAATCCGCTGGCAGGACCATCCATTCTGGGCATCAACGCCGGGGCAAGTCTGGGAGTGGCCTTCGTCATGCTGCTGTTTGGCGGCAGCATCACGGCAGGGGCGTTCAGTCTGTCCGGCTTCTTCTCCGTGCTGCTTGGCGCATTTATCGGAGCCATGCTGATTATGGCACTTATCCTTTTCTTTTCCACGCTGATAAAGAGCAATATCATGCTGCTGATAACGGGTATCATGATAGGTTACATCGCCTCTTCGGCTATTGCCCTGCTGAACTTCTTTGCTACGGCAGAGGGGGTGCAGTCCTATATGATATGGGGGCTGGGCAACTTCGGTGGAGTTTCCCTACAGCAGATGCCGGCCTTTGCGCTGGTCACCATTGTGGGACTGTTCGGCTCATTATTGTTGATAAAGCCCCTGAACGCCTTGTTGCTGGGAGAGCGCTATGCCGAAAATCTAGGTGTAAATATCCGCCGTGTGCGCAACTGGCTTTTGATTATCACCGGGCTCTTGACGGCTGTCACCACCGCCTTCTGTGGCCCAGTCGCTTTTATCGGTCTGGCCGTGCCGCATGTGGCCCGCATGATATTGGGGACAGCCAATCACAATTCCCTATTGCCGGTCACCATCCTGAGTGGCGGTGCAGTGGCACTGCTTTGCAATCTGATTTGCGTCTTGCCCGGCGAAGCGGGTATTATTCCCTTGAATGCCGTCACGCCCATTATCGGTGCGCCGGTCATCATCTACGTTATTCTGAGCCAGCGGAAGCCCCAACAATTCAACTAAGCTATTGCCAACAGTTTGACAAGGTTTTGCCTTACTATTGGCAAGACTTTGCCACCGCGTTGGCAAACTTTTGCCATAGGCATGGCAAAGTTTTGCCAAACCTATGGCAATGTCTTGGCAAAATTTCTCTCTGATTATCAACGTGCTACTTTTTTTGTATTTTTCTCTCCATTCTATAGGGTTTTATCTTCCTCACCGCTCTTATTAATAGAAACCCCTTAAAAACATGCCTTATGAAAAACTTTGTAGGATTTACACTTGGGTGTTTGTTTGCATTCTTATCTTCGGGTATCACCCCGTTGATGGCGCAGGACGCGGCAGTGAACGAGCTCGTCATCACCGGTACGGTCAAGAACAAGGACAGCAGGAAGAAACTCGAAAACGTGAACGTCTCTGTTGTCGGCAACAATATCGGAACGGTGACCAATGCCGACGGCACATTCTCCTTGAAGGTAGCGGAAACGGAAGCTTTCCGTGGACTAGAAGTCTCCCATATCGGCTATCTCACTACACACCTCTCTCTGGAAGAACTTGAAAAAACGGGCGGGCTGACCATCTGGATGATACCGGCTCCCAATCTTTTGAGCGAGATTGTGGTCTATGGCAATAATCCCCGCGTCATAGTGGAAGAGGCCATCAAGAAAATTCCAGTAAATTATTCTGGCAATGACAACATGCTGACCGCCTTCTATCGGGAAACCGTGCAGAAGCGCCGCCGCTATATCAGCGTGTCCGAGGCAATGATGGATGTCTATAAGACGGATTATAACTCCCGCGATGTGGACCGCGACAAGGTGCAGCTGCTGAAAGGCCGCCGCCTGCTGAGCCAAAAGCAGAGTGACACGCTGGCTGTGAAAGTGGTGGGAGGCCCCAATTTGTCCCTTTATCTGGACATTGTGAAGAATGGCGATGCGCTGTTGAGCACGGACAATGTGGACTATTATGAATTCCGTATGGAGGACCCCGTCAATTTGGATAACCGCATGCAGTATGTGGTCAGCTTCCGTCCGCGGGGCAGCCTGATGTATGCCTTGTTCATCGGGAAACTGTATATAGACTACGAACGGCTTTCCTTTACACGTGCCGAGTTTGGCCTGGACATGGCAAACCGGGTGAAGGCAGTGGAGGCCATTCTGCATAAGAAGCCCGTCGGCTTGCGGTTCTGCCCGCAGGAAGTCGCCTATCTGGTGACCTACAAGCAGCAGGGGACCAAGACTTACTTGAACTATATACGGAATGTCATCCGCTTTAAATGCGACTGGAAAAAAAGGCTGTTCTCCTCCAGCTACACCGCTTTCTCTGAAATGGTGGTGACCGACAGGACGGAAAGCCCTCTCTCCGGCATCTCCAACAAGAACACCTTCAAACGGAAGCAGGTATTCTACGACCTGGTGGATGAGTACTGGAACGAAGACTTCTGGAGGAACTACAATATCATAGAACCTACGGAATCCCTGGAGAATGCAGTCAGCAAATTGCGGAAACAATCCAATTGATTATCTGATAGTTTTTCGTATATTTGGAGCAACCGAGAAAAAACACCGAGTATGCTGGACGAACTGATGATACTGGCCAGAATAAAGGAGGGCGATATAAAGGCGTTCGAAGGAATCTTCCGCCGGTATTATTCCCCTCTTTGCTGGTATGCTGCGGGCATCACGGGTGATACGGCGTCTGCCGAGGAAATTGTGGAGGAGCTGTTCTACGTGCTGTGGAAGAACCGGGAGCGGTTACAAGTATTCCAGTCCGTGAAAAGCTATCTCTACCGTTCTGTGAGGAATGAAGCCGTGCAGTTTTGTGAGCATCAGGAGGTCAAGGAGCGCTATCGGGCATCTGTCCGTACGGAGTCCGGGCCGGGCTATTCGTCCGACCCCCACGCGCATTTGGAGTACGAGGAACTACGGACTCTCATCCGGCATACGCTCGACGCTCGACAAGCAGCCCCGGCGCCGGCAGCAGATTTTCAGGATGCACCGCATGGAGGGGAAGAAATATGCAGAGATTGCCTTGTCGCTTTCGTTGTCCGTCAAGACGGTGGAAGCGGAAATGACCAAGGTACTCCGAACCTTACGAAATGAAATTGATAATTATATCCGGACACAATGATGGAAGTAGACAAGGACCGACGAGGCATGGGTACGGCTTTATGCCCGCTTCGAAACGGACTGCCTGCTGCCGGCAGATGCGGAACACGCTTCGGCAACGCACCGCAGGCTTTACCTCAAGTGGGGGAGCGTTTCGGCAGCCGTGATTGCCGGAATCGTATGTTTTGCCGCATGGTGGGCCGTACCGGAACAAGGTGGGGACAGTCGTAGCTTGCTGACGGAGGAGAACCGGGAGAAGCCCACACTGGTCAAGACCCTTGAAGACGGTTCGGTGGTATATCTGGCGCAGGAAAGCACGCTGAAGTATCCCGAACATTTTGCGGAAGACAAGCGGGAAGTGAACCTGCAGGGTGAAGCCTTCTTCGATGTGGCAAAGAAACCCGAGCAGGCTTTTACGATTGAGACGGCGAGGGTGCGTGTGGAGGTACTGGGCACGGCTTTCAATGTCAGGAGCAATGAAGGGCTCCCCTTCAGCTTGTCCGTGAAGCGCGGGAAGGTGAAGGTGCTGCTGAAACAAGAGGAACAGACGGTCTTTGTAGAGGCGGGAGAAACGGTTATCTTGCAGGGGGGCAGTCTGCTCGTCAGCGAGACGGAGAATCCGGAGCTCTTTGACCGCTACACCAGCAACATCCGTTTCAAGGACGAGTGCCTGGAGGATGTGCTGCGTGCCATCAATAAGGAGTCTGCCGGCTGGCAGATAGAAGCCGCGTCGCCAACCCTGGGCAGACGGCGGCTGACGGTCGAATTTTCGAATAACTCCCCGGAGTCTGTGGCCGAGCTGATATGCTGGACGTTCGACTTGAAGTGTACACGTCAGGGCAATAGACTGATATTGTCGGAACAATGAATTCAATGAAATGCTTCATTCTCCATTTGTCACTCTTCATTTTCTTCCTGGCAGGCAGTGCAAGAGCGGACGGAGGCGATGTGCTGGACCGCATCGTCCGGCTGCCTGGAATGAAGGGAACGGTTTATGCGCTGTTGGGGAAAGTCTCGGAGCAGTCCGGCTATCTGTTTATCTATGATAGTAAGGTCATCCATAACGACTCAGTGGTGAGGGTCAGGAAGCAGGAGTGTTCCGTGAGGCAGGCCATTCATAGGATAACCGGCAGCCGGAACCTCGAATTGAAGGTATTAGGCAACCATATATTGATAACACGGGCGGCAGAAAGGAAGAGTATGGAAGAAACGGTACCCCTGCCGCCCCGACCGGCATATTCCACCATTGCCGGAATCCTGCTGGACAAGGAGACGGGAGAGCCCGTCGTCAGTGCGTCGGTCATCGCACAAGGAACCTCACTGGGTAACATTACCAACCAGAACGGTGAATTCCGGCTCAACCTGCCCGACTCGTTGAGGCGCTGCATGCTCTCCTTCTCCCATCTGGGTTATGTGGGGCAAACGGTGGAAGCCTCTGCTTTGGAAGGACGCAGCAATGTCCTGAGCCTTGAGCCGAAAGTCATTTCCTTGCAAGAAGTGCTTATCCGCTTGGTGGAGCCTAAAAAGCTGCTTCGCGAGATGATAGAGCACCGGGAAGGTGTACAACTGAAGAACAAGTTCCAGAGCCTGACGGAGGCCGTTTTCAAGGTCTACAAATCACCGACGATGGAACCCGGACAGAAAGACCAGGTGAAACTGCTCAAGATGAGCAAGATAGATAACCGGGAGCAGACGGACAGTGTGCTTGCCAAAATCAGCTCCGGGGTGGAGGCATGTCTGCAGTTGGACATCATGAAGAATCTTCCAGACTTCCTCTTGCTGGAATCCGGCGAGGAACTTTATACCTATACTTCGGGCGACATCGTATCGGTGGACGACCGTACTGCCAACGTCGTCTATTTTGAGCAGAAACGTGGGGTAAAGGAGCCTTTGTTCTGCGGAGAACTCTATATAGACTCGGAGAACAGCGCCTTGCTGCGTGCCCGCTTCGAGATTCATCCCCGGTATGTGAAGGCCGCCACACGGCTTTTCGTGATACGCCAGGCTCCGAAAATCAGGCTGACAACGGAGAAACTTGTCTATACCGTCTCATACAAACCCTGGAACGGTACCTATTATGTCCACCACATCCGTGGCGACCTTTACTTCAAGATGAAGAGAAAACGCATGCTCTTCAGTAATCCCACTCTGTATACCTGGTTCGAGATGGTGACCTGCCGGATTGACGGGGAGAACGTGACGCGCTTCCCGCGTGCGGAACGGTTGCCGGTGCATACCGTCTTCTCTGAAACCGACTTCAAGTATGACGCCGATTTCTGGAGCGACTTCAATGTGATTCCGCTGGAAGAGGAGCTTGGAAAGATTATCGAGAAGGTGTCCCTGAAGATAGAGCAGACGGAAGCTCCGTAAACATGGCCCTCAATCGTTTGCGGTGGGTAGGTTGTATATTCTACACTAAAATTATCTCTATTTTGTTTTTTTATTGTAATTTTGCCCCTGGTATTAGTTTAAATTTAAAGATTGTAACTATGAGATTACCTGAGGACCC
>OGDH01000373.1_pt1 | contig 10312 bp, 9 predicted proteins | sample 1570381 | NCBI WGS metagenome assembly OGDH01 (sample SAMEA2582177, study PRJEB24529) | metagenome | reverse complement strand
AGGAGCTGCTGGCCAGCCTGGACAAGGTCTACGCCGCCGGGTATCAGGACCACATGGTCCTGCAGGAGTTCATCCCCGGGGACGACAGCTATATGCGGGTGCTCACCAACTACTCCGACCGGAACGGCCAGGTGAAGCTCATGTGCCTGGGCCATGTGCTGATGGAGGAGCACTCCCCCCACGGCATCGGCAACCACGCCGTCATCCTCACCGACTGCGACGAGGAATTGGAGCTGAAATTCCGGGACCTGCTGGAGAGCCTGCACTTCACCGGCTTCTCCAATTTCGACATCAAATATGACCGGCGGGACGGCAAGTATAAGGCCTTTGAGATCAACTGCCGCCAGGGCCGCAGCAACTACTATGTCACCGGCTCCGGCCACAACATCGCCAAAATGGTGGTGGAGGACCGGGTGGAGGCGATCCATTGGGCCATGGACCATGCCCAGAAGGACGATGTGATCGTTCTGTGCGGCAAGGGTCACGAGACCTATCAGGAAGTGAACCACCAGAAGTTCCACATGGATGAGCGGGAGATCGTGGCGGAGCACCTGAACAGCGGACGCTGAGGTCCGGCAGACTTTAGGCATCCCCATTTCACAAATACAGCCGCGTGTGGCGGCAAAAACACCGGCCGGATGTGTACCGGACGGTCAGCAAGAGAAAGGCCCTGACGGGGAAAGCTGTCAGGACCGGGATAAGGAGAAAGCATGAGTATCTATGTGACGTTACTGGCCGGCTGTGTGCTGACCATGATTCTGGGCAAATTCGTACTGGCGGAGCTGCGGAAGCTGAAGGCCGGACAGGAGATCCGGCAGGACGGCCCCACCTGGCACAATTCCAAGGCGGGCACCCCCACCATGGGCGGTATTGCCTTTATTCTGGGCAGCGGCATCGTGACCTTTGCCTGCGGCTGGCAGCAGATGCTGGCGGGGGACTTCGCCCATCTGTATGTGTACCTGTTCGCCCTGATCTTCGGGCTCATCGGTTTTGTGGATGACTACCGCAAGGTCCGCCAGCACCAGAACGAGGGCCTGACCGCCAAGCAGAAGTTTGTCTTACAGCTTCTGGCGGCGGTGGTGTTCCTGTGCCTGATGCGGTATGAGGGCCTTTTGACCAACGATCTCTATATCCCCTTCATCAACGTGACGCTGACAGTGAACTGGATCGTGTATCTGATCTTTGCCGCCTTCGTCATCGTGGGCTGCGTCAACTCCGTGAACCTCACCGATGGTATCGACGGTCTGGCCTCCAGCGTCACCGCTGTGGTCATGGCGTTCTTCATGGGCGCCGCTATGATCTGGAAATTCACTACGCTGGGGATCTTTTCCTCCGCCCTGTGCGGCAGTCTGGTGGGCTTTTACGCCCTGTATAACCGCCATCCCGCCAAGTGCTTTATGGGAGACACCGGCAGCCTGTTTTTAGGCGGCGCGGTGGCGGCGCTGGCCTTTGCCTTTGATATGCCGCTGGTGCTGATTCCGGTGGGGATCATCTACATTCTGGAAACTTTGTCCGATATTATACAGGTTGGATACTTCAAGGTCACCCACGGCAAGCGGTTTTTCAAAATGGCCCCTCTGCATCACCATTTGGAGCGGTGCGGCTGGAGCGAGGTGAAGATCGTAACGGTCTTTGTGTCCATTACGGCAGTGTTCTGCCTGCTGGCGTATTGCGGCATCCGGGGCCGCTATCTGTAAACCGGTAAGACCTTGACTTGATTCGGAGAGAAAGGAGGAAACATCCATGACCCAGACACGGCCCCGCCGCCGTCCCCTGACCCATCAGGAGAAGCTGGCCCTTCAGGAGCGCAAGCAGCGCCGCCGGGAAAAAATGGAAGAGAGCCGGGAACTGGCCAAAGGTCCCATCGACCTGACCTTCTGTCTGCTGGTCATGCTGCTGACGGCCATCGGTCTGGTGATCCTCCTGTCTGCCAGCTTTCCCTCCGCCTATTATGAGAAAGCACCCTCCCGCCACAACCCGCTGTATTACTTTGAAAAGCAGGGCGTTTTCGCCGTGCTGGGCACGGCGGTGATGCTGCTGGTCAGTAAGTTCAACTACCAGCGGCTTCGCGGCGCGGGCAGAGCCTTGATCTATGTGTCCGTGATTTTTCTGATTCTGGTCATCATCCCCCACAACCCCATTGCGGTGACGGCCAAGGGCGCTACCCGCTGGCTAAAGATCGGCGTGCAGTTCCAGCCCTCGGAGATCGCCAAGGTGGCAATCATTACCTACTTTGCCGACAGCATTTCCCGAAAAAAGGACAAAATGCGCAGCTTCCGCTACGGCGTGCTACCCTACGCCTTTATTCTGGTGGTAGTGGCAGGCCTGGTGGCCGTTGAGCCCCACCTCTCCGGCGCGATCCTGATTTTGGGCGCGGGGGCGGCTATGATGCTGGTGGGCGGCATCAACTGGATCTGGGTAGGTACTGCCGCTGGCGCGGCGGTTGGCATGGTGTATGTGGCTTTATTTGTCATCGGCTATAACAAATCCCGCGTTATATACTGGCTGGACCCTTGGGCAGATGCCGCGGATAAGGGCTATCAGCTTTCCCAGAGCCTCATTACCATTGGCTCCGGCGGGTTGTGGGGACTGGGTCTTGGCAAGAGCCGGCAGAAGTTCCTGTTTCTGCCGGAGGAGCACAACGATTTCATTTTCTCCATCGCCTGCGAGGAATTGGGTCTGGTGGGCGCGGGGATCATCATGCTGCTGTTCGCGGCGCTGATCCTTCGAGGCTACTGGATCGCCCTCCACACCCGTGACCGGTTCGGCACGCTGTTGGCGGTGGGCTTTACCACGCAGCTGGCGGTACAGGTGTTTTTGAACATCAGCGTGGTGACGGGACTGCTCCCCACCACCGGCATTTCTCTGCCGTTTTTCAGCTACGGTGGCACCGCCCTGCTTATCCAGCTGGCGGAGATGGGCGTGATCCTGAGCGTATCCAGGCAAATGAAGCCAACAAAGGCAGGGTAAACACCTGCCTCAGCGTGTCGAAAAGTTTTTTCGCCCCGCTGACACATTTTCAGAACTGTTAGTTCTGAAAATATTGGATTTTAATGGCGCAGGACACCCTTCTTGGGTTTCCCGCGCACACCCTTCCTTACCGTTTTCTTGATAGCCTTAGGCAGGATAAACACCTGCCTTTTTGGCTTGTTTTGACATCTTTTTGGAAAGGGGCGCTGCTGGTGGAAAAGCGCATTGACCGGGTGATCTTCACCTGCGGCGGCACGGCGGGCCATGTGAACCCGGCTATTGCCGTGGCGCAGCTGATGGCGGAGAAGAACCCGCAGATCAAAATACTGTTCGTTGGGGCGGAGCGGGGGTTGGAAAAGGACCTGATTCCCAAGGCGGGATATGAATTCCGCACCGTTCACATCTCCAGCTTTCACCGCTCCCTCAAGCTGGCGGAGATCAAGCACAATCTGGTGTCCCTCTACAATATGGTCCGCTCCCCGGCAGAGGCCCGGGCTATTTTGAAGGAGTTTCGACCTGACGCGGTGATCGGAACCGGCGGCTATGCCAGCTATCCCACCGTGAAGGCCGCCGCCAAAATGGGCATCCCCACGGCGGTCCATGAGTCCAACGCCGTGCCGGGACTGACCACGGAGCTGCTGGAGCCTTACGCCGGGCGGATCATGGTAGGCTTTGAATCCTGCCGCCAGCACTACAAGCACCCGGAGAAGGTGGCCGTCACCGGCACCCCGGTCCGGGAGGACTTCTTCACCCTGACCAAGGAGGCGGCCAAGGAAAAGCTGGGCGTCAATGACGGACGGCCGCTGATCGTCTCCTTCTGGGGGTCTCTGGGCGCTTCCGGCATGAACGCCCAGATGGCGGATATGCTGGCTTTGGAGGCGGGGAAGGAGCCGTTCCATCATATCCACGGCGCGGGCAAGAGCGGATATGCTGCCGTGCTGAAGGCATTGGCGGAGAAGGGCGTGGACCTGAAGGACCACCCCTCCCTGCAGGTCCGGGAATACATCTACGACATGGCACCGGTGATGCGGGCGGCGGATCTGGTGATCTGCCGGGCGGGAGCCTCCACCGTCAGTGAGCTGACGGCGCTGGGTGTGCCGGCCATCATGGTGCCATCCCCCTATGTGACCAACAACCATCAGGAGAAAAACGCCCGCGCGCTGGAGACCCACGGCGGCGTGGAGGTTTTGCTGGAGCAGGATTCCTCCGGGCAGGCGCTGTTTCAGACGGCAGCAGGCATTTTGCATGATGACGCCCGGCGGGAAGCCATGGCGTCGGCCATGGCGGAATTGGGTATCCGGGATGCGGCCCAGCGAATTTACGAAACCGTTCAGGAGTTGCTGTAAATTTACTGTTTCGGACTTTACACCGGCCCATCGCCGTGATAAAGTATCAAAGAAACCGAAAAACAGACGGCGAAAGCGCCCTGTATCCGAGAAAACGGCAGGCGTTTAGCCCTTTTGATAAAGCGGCGGCAGGAACCGAAGTTGCTCTCTCCCCATAGAATGGCCCGTGATACCATTTTCATCGGGAGGGACCAATAATATGAGCCGACTGCTGATCCGGGGCGGGAACCGCCTCCAAGGGGAAGTCACCATACAGGGAGCGAAAAACAGCGTGCTGCCCATTCTGGCAGCTACCATTCTCACCGGCGGAAGCGTGGAGCTGCGCCGCTGTCCCCGTCTGCGGGATGTGGAGGCGTCCATCCGTATCCTGCAAGCCTTGGGCTGCAAGGCCGGGTGGCGGGGGGATGTGTTGGAGGTGGACACCGCCGGGATGACCGGCTGCGATGTTCCCGACGCGCTGATGCGGGAGATGCGGTCCTCCGTGATCTTTCTGGGGGCGATCCTGGCCCGGTGCGGGGAGGCAAGCCTCACCAGCCCCGGCGGCTGCGAATTAGGTCCCCGGCCCATCGACCTGCACCTCTCCGGCCTCCGGGCACTTGGGGCGGAGATCGACGATACCGGCGGCACCCTGCACTGCAAGGCGGCAAAGCTGACGGGGCGGGAGATCGTGCTGGGGTTCCCCTCTGTGGGGGCCACGGAAAATTTGATGCTGGCGGCCTGCGGCGCGGAGGGCGTCACGGTGCTTTCCAACGCCGCCAGAGAACCGGAAATTGAAGATCTGCAAGGCTTTTTGAATACCTGCGGTGCGGAGATCACCGGCGCGGGCACATCCACGGTGGTGATCCGGGGCGGACGGCCCCTCCACGGCGGTACTTACACCATTCTGCCGGACCGCATCGCGGCGGCCACTTACCTGTGCGGGGCGGCCTCCGCCGGGGGCGAGGTCTTTCTCCGGGACGCACGGGAGGAGCACCTCTCCGCTGTGACGGCGGTGCTCCGGGAGGCGGGGTGCGACGTGACCGGCGGCAGCGCCGGGATCGTGTGCCGCCGTACCGGACGATTGACGGCGCCCCGGCCCATCCGCACGGCCCCCTATCCCGGCTTTCCCACCGACGCGCAGGCCATTTTGATGGCGGCGCTGCTGCGGTGCCGGGGGGCGGCGGTATTCGAGGAAAACCTGTTCAGCAGCCGCTACCGACATGTGGATGAGCTGGCCCGCATGGGGGCAGACATCCGGGTTTCCGGACGGACGGCGGTGGTGCTGGGCGTGGAGCGGCTCCACGGAGCCGTCGTGCGGTGTACGGATCTGCGTGGCGGCGCGGCACTGTGCGCAGCGGCTCTGGCAGCGGAGGGAGAGACCTCCATTTCGGACATTACCCATATCGACCGGGGCTATCAGAGCATCGAGGATGATCTGGCGGCGCTGGGCGCGGATATACGGCGGGTGGAGGAGACGGCCTCCCCCTGAGAGACAGACTGTAAAGGAGAACCACCATGGCAAGACGGAGAGGATCGGCGCGGCGGCGCAGAAGGGGAGGCAGCGGCTTCCTCTATAAGCTGCTGTCCGTATTCCTGATCTGCGGCTGTCTGGTGGCGGCCATCACCCTGTTTTTCCGGGTGGATACGGTGGTCATCACCGGGGAGAAGCGCTATACGGAGGCGGAGATCCGTCAGGCCAGCGGCGTGGAGGACGGTGACAACCTCTTTTTGCTGAACAAGTATCAGGTGATCCGGAACATCGCCGAGGCCCTGCCCTATATCGAGATCGAAAACACCCGTATTCAGCGGAAGCTGCCGGACACCCTGCTGATCCAGGTGCAGGAGTGCGGCGATCCTCTGGCCTGGACGCAGGACGGGACAGTGTGGCTGATGAGTCCTGCCGGAAAGATCGTGGAGCAGACGGATACCGCCGCGGGATACCCCACCGTTGACGGCTGTGAGCTGCTGTCCCCCTCCGTAGGAACCCAGATCGCTGTGGATACGGCCTATGAGACCCGGCGGGAAAGCCTGCTGGAATTGCTGGCTGTGCTGGATGAAACGGGGGATCTGGCAAAGGTGGATTCCATCCATCTGGGAGAGGCGTCCTATATTTCTATGGACTATATGGACCGCTTTACGGTGAAAATGCCCTATCAGGCGGACTTTTCCTATAAGCTGCGGGTGCTGGAACTGGCCATCAACAGTGACAAGATCCAGGATAATATGACAGGCACCTTTGATATGCGGCAGGAGGACGGCCAGGTCATATTTGATCAGGATACCAGAAAATAAGAGGAAGCCGGGAGGGAGACGCCGAAAAAAATCGGAAACAAATCTCCGGCAACCCTTGACCTCACCGGGAAAATAGCATACAATAGATAATCATATCCCACTATGCTTGGGACACTATAACTTGTGATTTACAGGGCGGCTTGCCGCCCTTTCGTACAAAAGACAGCAGGAGGCACCGCTATGGCATTTGGATTGGAAACCGGCCCCGAGTCCGTGGTCAACATCAAGGTCATCGGCGTTGGCGGCGGCGGCAACAACGTGGTCAACCGCATGGTCCGCTCCGGCACCAAGGGTGTGGAGTTCGTGGCCGTGAATACAGATAAGCAGGCACTGAATGTTTCCAGTGCTACATACAAGATCCAGATCGGCGAAAAGCTGACCCACGGTCAGGGCGCCGGCTCCGACCCCGAGGTGGGCCGCAAGTCCGCTGAGGAGAGCCGAAACCAGATCGCCAAGGCGCTGGAGGACACCGATATGGTGTTCATCACCGCCGGCATGGGCGGCGGCACCGGCACTGGCGGCGCACCCATTGTAGCGGAGATCGCCAAGGAGATGGATATTCTCACCGTGGCCGTGGTCACCAAGCCCTTTGGCTTTGAGGGCCGCCGCCGGATGCAGCAGGCGGAGAGCGGCATTGCCGAGCTGAAGGATAAGGTGGACTCTCTGGTCATCATCCCCAACGAGCGGCTGAAACACGCCACGGATCAGAAGATCACCTTTGCCAACGCCTTTGAGATCGCCGACGATGTGCTGCGTCAGGCAGTGCAATCCATTTCCGACCTGATCCGCGACACCGGCTTCATCAATCTGGACTTTGCCGATGTGACGGCCATTATGAAGAACGCAGGTATGGCTCACATGGGCGTGGGCCGGGCTGCCGGCAAGGGCAAGGCCGAGGAAGCCGCCCGTATGGCCATTTCCAGCCCCCTGCTGGAGACTTCTATCGAGGGGGCCAAGGGCGTCCTTATCAACGTCACCGGCTCTATGGACATCGGTCTGGAGGAAGTGGAGCAGGCCGCCTCTCTGGTGCAGCAGGCCGTCCATCCCGACGCCCTCACCATCTTCGGCGCCACCTTCGACGAAACTATGGACGACGAGATCCGTGTCACCGTCATCGCCACCGGCTTTGATAAGAACCCGGCTGACGAGCTGCCTAAGATCGGCACATTTGCAAAGCCTCCCGTTCAGTTGGAGGGTCAGGAGAAGGATGAGCAGCCCAAGGCACCCTTTGCACCCATTGAGCCCATTTCTCCGGCAGAGGAAAAGCCCGGTGAACCGGAGGAAGATCCCTTCGATGACATTTTCAAAATTTTCAATCGCCGGGATTGAGTGGAATTTTTAAATTGAAGCTTCTACCAGCAGACGCAGGAATTTCCTGCGTCTGCTTTTTTGCGCTTATGCTTAAAGCGTCATCGTGATCCGGCTGGCGCTGCTGCCGCTTTTTGTCGGGAGTTGCCGCGCCTGCAGCGGACAAGATAACCGTGTCCGCAGAAAATGCGGCACAAATCTGCGGCGGCACGACAGAATTTCAATACAAATAGGAATATAGGACGAAAAATTAACGATTTGTTTTGAAAAAATGCCGTACCGGCCGCGAAAGGAGTGATGGACTTGCATGGAACCATACAAAAAGGACTGCGTTACGGCGCGGCGCTGGTACTGGCCATGGCGCTGTGCGCCACCGCCGCCCTGGCCGCCGGAACGGAGGGGAAACGGCTGGTGCCGGTGGGACACACCGTAGGGGTGAAGCTGTTTGCCCGGGGCGTGGTGGTGGTAAAGCTGCCGGAGGGCGGTACTCCGGCCCGGACCTGCGGCCTGAAAACCGGCGACGTGATCGTGGAGTGCGGCGGCGAGGCCGTGACCTCCACGGAGCAGTTCCAATCCCTGCTGCAAAAAAATGGAACGGACGCCACGGCACTGGAGATCAAGCGGCAGGGCAGCCCTCTGACCCTCTCTGTGGAGCCGGAACGGAATGAACAGGGCATCTGCTGCATCGGCGCGTGGATCCGGGACAGCATGGCGGGCATCGGCACCGTGACCTATTACGATCCCGCGACCGGCGCTTTCGGCGCGCTGGGACACGGGATCACCGACGGCGATACCATGGCTCTGATGCCCTTCGGTAGCGGCTCCATCCTGCCCTCCACCGTGAAGGCGGTGAAGAAGGGGAGCAGCGGCAGCGCCGGGGAGCTGCGGGGCAATTTTGACCTGTCCGGCGACCTTGGCCCCCTGTGCGCCAACACCGACTGCGGCATTTTCGGCACACTTCCGGCGGACTGCACCCTTGTGGCGGGCGAGGCTCTGCCGGTGGGCGATGCCGTGGAGGGACCGGCAACGATCCGGGCCAATGTGTCCGGGGACGAGGTGCGGGAGTATGCCGTTGAAATTTTGAAACGGCTCCCAAATGCCTCTGACGGTCGGGAAATGGTGATCTCCGTCACAGACCCGGACCTGATCGCCGCCACCGGCGGCATTGTGCAAGGCATGAGCGGCAGTCCCATTCTTCAAAACGGAAAGCTGGTGGGGGCTGTGACCCATGTGCTGCTTTCCGACGCAACAAAAGGATATGGAATTTCCATGGAAACTATGCTGAACGCGGGAGAAAACGTGTAGAAAAAGTAAAATGACGAGGCGAGGAGAAATCATTTCTCCCCGCCCTGCTCCTTTTTGGCATGGAGGCTCCCACAAACCGGCGGTCAAGCGTCCCGCTCAAAGACAAGATCCAAGTCCGCTATCTTTCCGTAATTGTTGATATTTGTGGGGATGTATCCGACATAACGATAGCCCCTTGCGGCGTATTCGTCGATAATGGCCCGGTGCGCCTCCGATCCTGCGCCCACAAACTTCCCAATGTGAATGTTGACGTACTCGTATGCTTTCACTGTTCACTCCTCCTTTGGTACGCATATCCGCACAGGCGGGTTTTCTCTAAAAGGTTTCTGTTTCCGCACGATTCACTGTGTCAGAGAGTTGTTTCGAGCGGAAATGTGCTGACTTGTCCGTCGATAGAGCGGCTTAAAAACGGGACAGCTTATCGTTCAGCTTCGTGTAGATCCGCTCCCGGAACCACGGCTCGCTGGAGGCGGCCATAGCGTCCGCCGGGGAGAACCAGCCCACCCGGCTGTTCTCGTCGGGCTTGGGACGGATGGCGGCGGAGGGGTCTGCCTCTAAGAGGTAGGTGACGTTGAGATGGAGGTGGGAGGAGACATACCGGCCATGCTTTTCGTGGCCGTCCACCGTCAGGATTTCCAGAGAATACAAGTCCTCGGACACGGGGCGGACCTCCGTGAGACCGCTTTCCTCCCGGACCTCCCGCAACGCCACGGCCAGCAGATCCCGGTCTCCGTCGGCGTGGCCGCCCAGCCAAGCCCAGGAGTCATAGAGCCTGTGATAGGCCATCAGGACCTGCTTCCGGTCCGGGCTGACCACCCAGGCGGAAGCGGTAAAATGGGCGGCGGTATTGGCTCTGGTGTACAGATCCTCGTGGCTGTCAAGACGGCGGAGCAGTTCTTCCCGGTCCCGTTCCTCCTGCTCGTTCCACGGGCGGTAGGCGATGAGCTGTTGACGCAGAAGCTCCATAATGATCCCTCCGAAAAAAGCGTACAGCGGGAGAGTATCCGCTGTCGGATACGGTAGTTGCAGTCGACGAAAATATTTTTATATCCGGAAAAAGCAACAAAATATTTCTTGGGCTTATCATACCATATTTTGTGGAAGAAGAAAAG
>OGDH01000359.1_pt1 | contig 10470 bp, 8 predicted proteins | sample 1570381 | NCBI WGS metagenome assembly OGDH01 (sample SAMEA2582177, study PRJEB24529) | metagenome | reverse complement strand
TGCTCACCATGAACGAGCCGGACTATATCAACGCCGTGACCAAGCGTCTGTACCCGGAGATCGCCAAGAAAAACGGTACTACCGCCAGCCGCGTGGAGCGCGCCATCCGCCATGCCATCGAGGTGGCATGGGACCGGGGAGATGTGGATACCCTCAACAGCTACTTCGGCTATACCATCCATAACCTGCGGGGTAAACCCACTAACTCGGAGTTCATCGCGATGATAGCTGATAAGATGCGGCTGGATAAACGGCAGAGGGTGGGGTAAACAGCTGATATAAACAGGAGCGGCCATACAATTATAAAAAAGCATGGGATGACCCAAAGGCTTCATCTGAAAAAGGTGAAGCCTTTTCTCTTTGCATTTTCCTTCCCATCTGGTACAATGGTGCAGAAGGGAAGTGACAAAATGCCGGAAGTGGATGTGATCCGCGCGCAGCTGTTTGCGCTGCAAGATAAGGAATATCGGGTCTTTTACAGCCGCCTGATGCCCACTCTGCCGCCGGAAACGGTGATCGGGGTGCGGGTGCCGCTGCTGCGCAGGCTGGCAAAACAGCTGGCAGATACCCCGGAAGCGGAGGTGTTTCTGCAAGAACTACCGCATTTTTATTATGAAGAAAACGCCCTCCATGCCTTTCTGCTGGAGCATGTCCGGGATTACGGCACAGCGCTGGCGGCCACTGAGCGCTTTTTGCCCTATGTGGATAACTGGGCGGTCTGCGATAGCTTCAGCCCCAAGGTGTTTGCGCAGCATAAGCCGGAGCTGCTGCCTGTTATCCGGCGTTGGCTGGGCTCTGACCAAGCGTATACCGTGCGTTACGGGATCGGGATGCTGATGCGGTATTATCTGGACGATGCCTTTCAACCGGAATATCTGGCTTGGGTGGCGGCGGTGCACAGCGAGGAATACTATGTCAATATGATGCGAGCGTGGTATTTTGCCACTGCACTGGCGAAGCAGCCCGCAGCGGCACTGCCGTGGCTGACCGAAAAGCGGCTGGACGTGTGGACGCACAACAAGACCATTCAGAAAGCGGTGGAAAGCTACCGCATCCCCCCGGAGCAAAAGCAGGCTTTGCGGGCACTGCGCATTCGTTCACAAAAGCTTTGTGAAGAACGGTGCGTTTGACTGTTTACAATGTGGCGAATTTATTGTAAAATAGAGTATAGCAAAAATGCCGGGTCTGTCCGGCGAAAGATAAAATAGGTGGTGTTTGGATTATGGCATTGAAATATAAGCGTATCCTTTTGAAGATCAGCGGCGAGGCGCTGGGCGGCGAAAAGGGCATGGGCTTTGATGAGCCCACTATGGACGCCATTTGCGGCGGCGTGAAGAAAGCTCATGAGCTGGGCGTGCAGATCGGCATCGTGGTAGGCGGCGGCAACTTCTGGCGCGGCCGCTCCAGCGGTAAGATGGAGCGCACGCTGGCCGACAAGATCGGTATGCTGGCTACTGTGATGAACGCATTGGCTGTCTCCGATAAGCTGGAGCAGCTGGGCGTGCCCACCGAAGTGTTCACCTCGATCACCATGCCGCAGGTGGCCCCTGCCTTTACTCGCAAGGACGCTCTGCGCGCCATGGACGAGGGCAAGATCGCTGTGTTCGGCGGCGGCACCGGCAACCCCTTCTTCTCTACCGATACGGCTACTGCCCTGCGCGCCGTGGAGGTGAGCGCCGATGTGATGTTCAAGGCGACCATGGTGGACGGCGTTTACGATAAGGACCCCCACAAGTACCCGGATGCCAAAAAGTACGATACCCTTACCTTTACCAAGGTGCTGGAGGATCAGCTGGCCGTTATGGACGGCACCGCAGCTACCATGTGCCGCGACAACAAGCTGCCCATTCTGGTGTTTGATCTGGCCGACCCGGACAACATCGCACGGGCTGTGCAGGGCGAGAACGTGGGCACGCTGGTCTACGAGGGCTGAGCATAGCGCCCCGGTGCAACTGCATACGATTGGATAGAGCAGCAGCGGCGCAGTGCGCTGCCTGCATGGATCAATAGAATAAAGAAACAGGAGAACAACGACAATGAGCAGCAACACCAAGGTTTACGAAGATAAGATGAAGAGCTCTGTGGAGCACCTGAGCCGCGAGCTGGCCGCTGTGCGCGCAGGCCGTGCAAACCCCGCCGTGCTGGATAAGGTGGTCGTGGACTACTACGGTGCTCCCACCCCCATCCAGCAGTTGGCCGCTGTGGCCGTCTCTGAGGCACGCACCCTCACCATCACCCCTTGGGACCGCACCCTGCTGCGCCCCATCAGCAAGGCAATCATGGCCAGCGATGTGGGCATCACCCCCATTGATGACGGCGTTACCATCCGCCTGAACTTCCCCGCACCCAACGAGGAGCGCCGCAAGCAGCTGGCCAAGGAGGTCTCCAAGCTGGGCGAGGACGCCAAGGTCGCCGTGCGTAACGTGCGCCGCGATGCCATGGATAAGGCCAAGGCCATGAAGAAGGCTGGCGAACTGACCGAGGACACCCAGAAGACCATGGAAGAGGATGTCCAGAAGCTGACCGATAAGTATATCAAGAACATTGATGCTGCCGTGGAAGAAAAGCAGAAGGAGATCATGGCCGTCTGATCCGCAGCACACAATAACAACTGGGAGGTGCCGTGCGCTGGTGAAAGGTGCGCGGCACTTTTTGCAGGGCAGCCCTGCTGCCGGGAGGTATAAATGGCACACCCCAAAGAATTTGCCGAGGGGCTTTCCATCGGCATCATCATGGACGGCAACGGCCGCTGGGCGAAAAACCGCGGCCTGCCCCGCACCGCAGGACACAAAAAGGGTGCGGAGGTGTTTAAGGATATTGCCAACTACTGCGATGAACTTGGCGTAGCATCAGTGTATTTCTACGCCTTCTCCACCGAGAACTGGAAGCGCCCGCTGGAAGAGGTGGGTGCCATCATGAAGCTGTTCGCCCAGTACCTCATCGAGGGCTTTGACTACAAGAACCGCAATATCCGCATCAAGTTCTTAGGCGACCGCACCGCGCTGGACCCCAAGCTGCAAAAGATGATGAACGAGCTGGAAGGGGACTCTGCCTGCAAGACCGGCATGACCCTGAACATCGCCATCAACTACGGCGGCCGCCCGGAGATCGTGCGGGCAGCGCAGCAGCTGGCCGCAAAGGCTGTGGCAGGCGAGATCCGCCCCGAGGACATCAATGAGCAGATGATGAGCGATGCCATGTACACCGCTGGACAGAAGGACCCGGACTTTATCCTGCGTCCCAGCGGAGAAAAGCGGCTGTCCAACTTTATGCTCTGGCAGGCCGCCTATTCGGAACTGGTGGAGATGGATGTGCTCTGGCCGGACTTTACCCGCGCCGATCTGGACACCGCCATTGAGGAGTTCAACCACCGCAGCCGCCGGTTCGGCGGCATCTGAGCGGCAATCTGTCCGTATTGCAAACCCTGCACCTAAGGTGCAGACCCGACAGACCCGGTACTTCCTCGGGTCGGAATGCGTTGCCCTGCAAGGGGCTGCTGCCGGAAGAACAAAGGAGATCAAACCTATGAAAACACGCATTATTACTGCGATCGTGGGCATTCTGGTGCTCATTGGCGTGATGTTCACCTTCAACACCATGGTGTTCAATCTGGTGATCGCAGCCATCACCCTGATCGCCATCCACGAGATTTACAGCGCCCTCGGCTTTGAAAAAAAGGACTGGCTCATGTACGCAGTGCTGGTACCCTACACATTGCTGGTCATGCTTTCCAGCTACAGCGCCATGCGCAAGCTGGTCATGCCCATGTCTTTTGTGCTGGTCACCTTTTTTGCCATCTATCTGGTGGTGCGCAACGGCATCATCAGCTACCAGAAGGCCAGCGGTCTTTTGGTGTTTTCAGGCATCGTGATCTTCTGCTTCTACTCTTTTATCCTGCTCAAGGAGCGTCTGCCGGTGGAAAAATTCGGCTATGACGCGGTTTTCTTTATTTTGCTCATCCTCTGCTTTGCATGGGGCGGCGATACCTGTGCCTATTTTGCAGGCCGCGCTTTCGGCAAGCACAAGCTATGCCCGGTGGTCAGCCCCAAAAAGACGGTGGAGGGTGCCATCGGCGGCGTGCTGGGCACCATGGTGTTCGGCGTGGTCGCCACCCTCATCTACTCCATAGCGGCAAACCGCATGGAGGCCTTTACCCGCTCCAATATCGGCGTTTCTATGTACGTTATCATTGCGCTGCTGGGCTGCATCGCTGCGGTGCTGGGCATCTACGGCGACCTGTTTGCCAGCGTGGTCAAGCGCCAGTGCGGCATCAAGGATTACGGCACCATCTTCCCGGGGCACGGCGGCATTCTGGACCGCTTTGACAGCGTGATGTTCATCGCGCCTTTCGTGACCATGGTCATTACCGCCGTGTTCTACGCCTGATATAGGGAGGAATCTGTTATGTCAAAAAAAATTACGCTGCTGGGTTCTACCGGCTCTATCGGCACCCAGAGTCTGGATGTCATCCGCGCCCAAGGGTACGAGGTCTACGGCCTTTCTGCCCACAGCCATGTAGAAAAAATTTTGCAGCAGATCGAAGAGTTTCGCCCGAAATACGTCTGCATGACCGACCCGGACGCCGCCGCTAAGCTGGACGCTGCACTGGCAGGCCGGGCAAATGCGCCCAAGCTGCTCACCGGCCCGGAGGGGCTGAAGGAGCTGGCTGCGCTGGACGGCCCGGATGTGGTGCTGAACAGTGTGGTGGGCATTGCCGGCCTTGGCGCCAGCCTGTGCGCCATCGAAAGCGGCCACGATCTGGCACTGGCCAACAAGGAAAGCCTTGTCACCGGCGGTCATCTGGTCACGCAGGCTGTGGAAAAGCACGGCGTACAGCTGCTTCCCGTGGACAGCGAGCACTCCGCCATCTTCCAGTGTTTGCAGGATAAGGAGAGCGCCCCCAGCCTGACCAAAATTCTGCTCACGGCCTCCGGCGGCCCTTTCTTTGGCATGACCACTGAACAGCTGCGCGGCAAGACCCGTGCAGATGCCCTCAAGCACCCCAACTGGAACATGGGCGCGAAGATCACCATCGACTCCGCCACCCTGATGAACAAGGGACTGGAGCTCATCGAAGCCGTGTGGCTCTTTGGCCTGCCGCCGGAAAAAATTCAGATCGTGGTGCAGCGCCAGAGCATCGTCCACTCTGCGGTGCAGTTCAGCGATAATTCGATCATCGCGCAGCTGGGTGTGCCGGATATGCGCATCCCTATTCAGTACGCCCTGACCTACCCCAAGCGCGTGCCGGGCGTAGTACCGGAGCTGGACTTTACCACCCTGAAGCTGCTCACCTTCGATGTAGCCGACGAAGAGACCTTCCGTTGCCTTGCCGCCTGCAAAAAGGCCATCCGCAAGGGCGGTCTTGGTCCCTGCGCCGCCAACGGTGCCAACGAGGAAGCTGTTAAGCTGTTCCTTGAGGACAAGATCGGCTTTTTGGATATCGGCCGCTTGGTGGAGGCTGTTGTGGATAGCGACAGCTTTGGCGGCGGCTATACGCTGGCAGACGTGTACGAGTGCGACCGCATGGCGCGCGCATTCGTGCGGGCACACCTGTAACGCTTTATCAGCAATATACGCCTTGGCGCTGTTTTTGTAATGGCTCCGGGACGCTGTGGGAGAACGAATGTCATTTATTATCACCATTCTTGCCGCGCTGCTCGTGTTCAGTGCGGTGATCGCCATCCACGAATTCGGGCATTTTACTGTGGCAAAGCTCTGCGGCATTCAGGTCAATGAGTTTTCCATCGGCATGGGGCCGGTGCTCTGGAAAAAGAATCATAAAGGCACCCAGTACAGTCTGCGTGCCCTGCCTGTGGGTGGCTTTGTAGCGCTGGAAGGGGAGGAAAGCCCCGAAAGCCAGCAGGCAGAAGCTGCCCATACTGTGCAGGAGCAGCCCGCCCCGGAGACGGAAGTGTCTGTGCAGCCCACCGGCGTCCCCCTGAATGAAGCACCGGTTTGGCAGCGGGCACTGGTCATGGTAGCCGGTGCTGTCATGAATTTCGTGCTGGGCTTTGTGGTGCTGGTAATCCTCATCGCCGCCCAGAACGAGCCCATTACCAGCAAGACCATCTACGCCATTCAGGACGGTGCCCTCTGTGGGCAGACCGGCCTGCAGGCGGGGGACAAGGTTCTGGCGGTGAACGGCCGCCGCTGCTTTGTGGCCAACGATATCCTGTACGAGTTGGTGCGCACCCAGTCTTACAGTGCGGATTTCACCGTACTGCGGGATGGCAAAAAGGTGCAGCTGCCGGGGGTGCAGTTCGATACATGGCAGGACGAACAGGGCGAGACCCACATGAGCATCGGTTTTTCCGTCTATGGACTGGAAAAGACCCCCGGCAACGTGCTGCGGGAGGCGGGCAACAGCGTGCTGTATTATGGGCGCATCGTGTTCACCTCCCTTGTGGACTTAATGCGCGGGCGGGAGAGCATCAATAACCTCTCCGGCCCGGTGGGCATCGTATCGGCCATCGGGCAGGCCGCCAGCTACGGCTGGCAAGACCTGTTGGAACTGCTGGCGCTCATCACCATCAACCTTGGCATCTTCAACCTGCTGCCTTTCCCTGCGCTGGACGGCGGCAAGGTGGTATTTTTGGTCATTGAAGGCGTCACCGGCCATGCAGTGCCGGAAAAGCTGCAAAGCCTGCTCACCCTTGCAACCTTCGGGCTGCTGTTCGGGCTGATGCTCTTTGCAACCTACAACGATATTCTCCGGCTCATCACCGGGACAGTATAAGAAAGGGGAACCCTTATGCGGCAGAAAAAACGCGAAGTGAAGATCGGCAACGTGACCATTGGCGGCAGCAACCCCATTGCGGTGCAGACCATGCTCAATGTGCCGGTGGAGGACATCGAGGGCAATGTGGCGCAGGCCAAGCGGTGCGAAGCCGCTGGCTGCCAGATTTTGCGGGTCACCTGCCCCAGCCCGGCAGATGCAAAGTGCATCGAGGCCGTCAAAAACGCAGTGAACATCCCCATCGTGGCAGATATTCACTTTGACTACAAGGCTGCACTGGCTTGTGCAGATGTGGGTGTGGATAAGATCCGCATCAACCCGGGCAACATCGGCGATGACGACCGGGTAAAAGCAGTAGTGGATGCCTGCCAGCAGAAGAATATCCCTATCCGCATCGGCGTCAACGGCGGCAGTCTGGAAAAGCACATTCTGGCCCGCTACGGCGCGCCCACCCCGGAAGCTATGGTGGAAAGCGCTTTGTACCATGTGCGGCTGCTGGAAAAGTTCGATTTCAATAACATCGTCATTTCCATTAAAAACTCCAACGTGCCCCGCATGATGGAAGCTTACCGCCAGCTCAGCGCCGTCACCGACTACCCGCTCCATGTGGGCGTCACCGAAGCCGGTACCTACCAGATGGGTCTGCTGAAAAGCGGCATGGGCATCGGTGGGATGCTGCTGGAGGGCATCGGTGACACCATCCGCGTGTCGCTGGCTGCCGAGCCGGAAAAAGAGGTAGAGGCAGGCTTCAACATCCTGCGCGCCGTAGGCTTCCCGGTCACCGGGCCGGAGGTCATCACCTGTCCCACCTGCGGACGCACCCAGTACCCCTGCACCGAGATCGCCAACGAGGTGGAAAAGCGGCTGCAGGGCTACAAAAAGTCCATCAAGGTGGCCGTGATGGGCTGCGTTGTCAACGGCCCCGGCGAAGCGCGCGAAGCCGATATCGGCATTGCGGGCGGCAAGGGTGAGGCTGTGCTGTTCATCCATGGCAAGCCCATCAAAAAGCTGACCGGCGATAACATTCTGGATCAGTTCATGGACGAGATTTATAAATTGTAAGCAATCTTTTCACTACTGCCACACCTGCAAAAACGGGTGCGGCAGTTTGTGCTGTAAAGAACCCACCAAAAAGGAGTACCATTTGTGAAACCACTTGTTTCCCAGCTGTGGCCGCAGTTTATGGCGGACCCGGATTTTGCGGCCTGCTTCGGGCAGGTGATCGTGGAGCACGCCCGGATGCTGCGGCAGGACCGGCAGGTCGAGTTTACCCTGCGCAGCGCTGCCCCGCTGGACCAGAACCTCTGCGCCCGGCTGCTGGCTTCCCTGCAGCCGGACTATGAAGGCTTTGAACTGAAGATCAAAAACCTGTTCGGCTATGCCATGCTGGACGAGCACGCTCTGCGCACCCTGTTGGAGGACATGAAGCGGGACGGCGTGCCCATCAACGGCTTTCTGGACAGGAGCAGCATTACCATCACCGGGCAGAACATCACGGTGGGGGTGTGCCACGGTACAAAGTTTTTGCAGGAGATGGGCTTTGAGGAACTGCTTGCAAAGCGCATTGCCGAGCATACCGGCGTTACCCCCAAGGTAACGCTGCAAAGCGCAGTGACTGCGGCTGAGCAGCAGCAGATGGAGGAAAAGCTGGAGCGCAAGATTGCACCGCCGGTGGTCAAATTTGAGAAAAAGAACACTGCACCGTCTATCAAGGTGGAGGGGCTCAACCTTACCGACAAGCCGGTCACCATCTTCCACGGCAAAATGTTCACCCCCAAAAACCTTACCCCCCTCAAGGATCTGGGCGGCGAGGGCGGCAAGTGCATGATCTGGGGCGATGTGTTCTTTACCGAGGTCAAGGGCAACTACCGCAAGATCTACACCGTGTCCATCACCGACTATACCGGCTCGATCAACCTGAAAGTCCGTGCACAGGAAGGGGAGGACTGCTCCAAGTGGGAGGGCATCGGCAAGGGCAGCACGGTCATCGTGCGGGGCGACTGTTCCTACGATAAATACGAGCACGACTACATCGTGTACCCCTACGATGTGCTGATCGTGGAGCGCAAAAAGCGGGAGGATACCGCCCCGGAAAAGCGGGTGGAGCTGCATCTGCACACCAAGCTTTCCAGCATGGACGGCTTCTGCGACCCCGGCGGCATCGTCAAGCTGGCGCACCGCATGGGACACCCCGCCATTGCCATCACCGACCACGGCGTGTGTCAGGGCTACCCGGAAGCCATGCTGGCAGCCGATGACATCCACAAAAAGGACCCGGATTTTAAGCTCATCTACGGGTGCGAAGCCTATTTTGTGGACGATATGGTGCCCTGCGTTTACGGCGTAAAGGATCAGCCGCTGGACGGCGAGTTCTGCGTGTTTGACACCGAGACCACCGGTCTTGACCCCGGGGTAGAGTACCTTACCGAGATCGGCGCGGTCATCATCCGCAACGGCGAGGTGGTGGAGGAGTTCGATACCTTCGTCAAGCCCGGCAAGCTCATCACCCCCAAAATCACCGAGCTGACCGGCATCACCAACGAGATGGTAGCCGATGCCCCCAGCGAAAAGGAAGCGCTGGAAGCTTTTCTCCAATTTGCGGGCGACCGCATTCTGGTGGGGCATAATGTCCACTCCTTTGATATGCGCTTTCTGCGGGCAGCAGCCAAGCGCAGCGGCATCAAGCTGGAGCCTACCTATATCGACACCCTGACCATGGCGCAGACCATGTACCCCGGCCTGCACAACTATAAACAGGGCACCATCAACAAGCATCTGGAGCTGCCTGCCTACGAGGCGCACCGCGCCTGCGAGGACTCCGCTGCACTGGGACGCATTTTCTGTGTGATGCTGAACGACTTAGCGGAAAAAGAGGTAACGAAGGTCAGTGAAATCAACACCGGTTTGGGCGGCAACCGCGAGGTGCTGAAAAAGAAATACTACCACCTGATCATTCTGGTCAAAAACCAGATGGGCCTGAAAAACCTGTACAAAATCGTCAGCGAGGCACACGTCAACTACTTTTTCAAAAAGCCCCGCGTGCCCCGCAGCCTGCTGAACAAGTACCGGGACGGCCTGCTGCTCACCAGCGCCTGTGAGGCAGGCGAGCTGTACCGCGCCATCGTGGACGGCACCAGCTACGAGGAACTGAAAAAAATCGCCGCCTACTACGATATCCTTGAGATCCAGCCGCTGGGCAACAACGCCTATATGGTGCGGGACGGCAAGGTGGACAGCGAGGAGCGGATTAAGGAGTTCAACCGCACTGTTATCAAGCTGGGTGAGGATCTGCACAAGCCGGTCATTGCCACCGGTGACGTGCACTTTACCGAGCCGGAGGATGCGATCTACCGCGCTGTATTACAGGCGGGCAACGGCTTTAAGGATGCTGACAACCAGCCGCCGCTGTTCTTCCGCACCACGCAGGATATGCTGGCGCAGTTCTACTATCTGCCCAAGGAAAAGGCCTACGAGGTGGTAGTAAAGAACCCCCGCAAGATCGCCGCTATGATCGACAACAACGTGCGCGCCATCCCCCGGGGCACCTACCCGCCCAGCATCGAGGGTGCAGAGCAGCAGCTGCGCGATGCCACATGGGAACACGCCAAGCGGGATTACGGCGACCCCTTGCCCGAGATCGTGGAAAAGCGACTGCAAAAGGAACTGGATTCCATCTGCGGCCACGGCTATGCGGTTCTGTACGTCATTGCGGTCAAGCTGGTGGCCTACTCCAA
>OGDH01000355.1_pt1 | contig 10531 bp, 7 predicted proteins | sample 1570381 | NCBI WGS metagenome assembly OGDH01 (sample SAMEA2582177, study PRJEB24529) | metagenome | reverse complement strand
ATCAGGCCCTGGCTGGATACCTCCATCAGGGCCACATCGCAGCCTGCGTCCAGAAACTGGCGGAAGGTCTTTTGCAGCTCGTAGCTCTCAGGGGTGGTGTTGGAGGTCTCCTGATGACGGCCCATGAAATAGATGCCGTTGGTGCCGATCATGCCGACCTTTTTCCCGGCAGCTTCCAGCACGTTCTTGATCATGTGGGTGGTGGTGGTCTTGCCCTTGGTGCCGGTCACGCCGATCATGGTCATCTGGCGGGAGGGGTTGCCAAAGAGGTTGCCGCTCATCAGCGCCATGGCATAGCGGCTGCTCTCCACCTTGACCACGGTCACACCGGGCATGGCAGAAAGGTCGATGTCGTGCTGGATGACCAGCACGCTCACGCCCTTGGCGGCGCAGTCCGCGGCAAACTCGTGGCTGTCACGCTGGGTGCCCACGATGCAGACAAAGGCAAGGCCCGGGGCCGCCTTCCGGCTGTCGTAGATGATGTCCTGCACTTCGGTATCCAGGCTGCCCTGCACCAGGGTAAAGGGCACGCCTTCCAGTAATTGTTCCAGCTTCATAACATTACACGCTCCTTATTGGGTCGTTTGGGTTGGGTCTGCATCGCCCGCCGCCGGGGTCGTTCCCTCAGCGGGGGTCGGCTGTACAGTCTGTCCGGCCTCGGGGCCTGCCGGGGCTGCGGCGGCATCCGTTGGTGTTTCGGCAGCGGCATCTGCAGCGGCTTCGCCCTCTGCCGGGGCAGTGCCGTCTGTGGCCGTGCCTTCTGCTGTTTCACCGGTCACACCCTCTTCGGCGGGTGTTTCCTCCACCGGTTCGGGCACGATGTAGCCGGAGGGCAGCTCCGGCTCACCCTGTGCAAAGGTGAACTTGCGGGTGCTGGACATGCTGATATGGGTGAAGTCCAGCTTTCCGGTGTCGGTCGCGGCACAGCCCTTGCCGTCCTCATTCAGCAGGACGTGCTTTGCCAGCTTGAGCTTATATTCCAGCTCATTCAGGGTGCCCAGCCAGACGCTGATGCGGTCCTGATAGAGGAAAGCCATCTCGTCCACATCCGCAAACTCGATGCGGGTCACGTCGGCGCTCATGCCTGCGGCATCCAGCGCGGCCAGCAGGGTGTTCAGGCTTTCCAGCCGCTGGTCCGCCTCCTCCTCAACAGTGCCGGAGGCGCTGCTGTCGGCGGCGCTGTCCGGGGTGCTGTCGGCCTTGGGCTCTGCCGCAAAGGTCAGCTGTTCGCCGGGCTCGGCAGAGACCGGTTCGCCGCCGTACAGGGTGGGCAGACCGGCAGGCTGGGCAGAATCCTTTTCCAGGATCTTCAGGCTGCCCGAGAGGGTCAGCCAGCCGGAGGAGGTCTGCATGGCCCAGGCAGGCCGGGCCTCTGTCACCCGCACCACCACGGTGCCGGGGTAATCCCGCTCCACCCGGATATCCTCCAGCATGGGGAACACCTTTTCCAGCGCGGCGGCCTTGCTGCCGGGGTCAAAGCTGAAGATATTCTCTTCCGGATGGACATCCAGCGCCTGCAGGATCTGGTCGCTGGTATAACCGCCGGCCTCCTGCACCACACCGTCCGCTGTCTGCACCTGAATGGAGCTGATCTTGAACAGCATCGTCACGGTGAGGTAGACCCCCGCGCCGATAACGCAGAGCAGCATGACAAGGGCCGTGAGCCGCCGCATGAGCCTGCGCCGCCGGATGGCGGCCCGGGTCAGCTTCCGCTTTTTCCTGCCCTCCCGCCGGACGGGGTCACGCCGGGCGTTCTGCCCCTGCACCGGCCGCATCCGCTGGCCGCTGCGATTCTGGGCGTTCTGCGGGCGGCGCTGGGCGTTCCGGTTCTGGCCGCTGGCCGGGCGGCGGTTCCGCTGATTGCCCCCGGAGGTGCGCCGCTGGCCGTTCTGCCCGCTGCGGGGGCGCTGTGCGCCGCTCTGGCTGCTCCGCCCGCCGGTGGGAAAAGTGATGCTGTTGTCCGGGTAGGAGCCGTAGTTCACCGTGCGCTCCGTATACCGGCTGGGGCGGGGCGCATCGGGGTCATAATTGGGGTTCGTGATGGGGTGGCCGCCGGAGGAATATCCTGCGTACCCGCTGTACCCCAGGTCACTGCCAGCACCCGCGCTGCTGCGGCGCTGGGTGCTCTGCCCGCCGCGCCGGTCATCCCGGGCCTGATCGTAGGCCCGGCGGCGCTTGCGGTTCCGGCTGTTCCGGTCATTCTGCGGCATCCGGCTGCACCTCCTTTCCTCTGTTTTTTCCTTCTGTTACGGGGTCTTGACCAGCTTGAGCAGGGCATCTGCAATGCGGTCCAGGCTGTCGTCCACCGACAGGCTCCGGGCATTGCGGCCCATCTCAGCCAGCTTGCCGGGCTGGGCCAGCATCCCGGAAACGGTCTGCACCAGCTTTTCGCCGGTCAGGTCTTTTTCCTCAATGACCACAGCAGCGCCGGCCTTCTGCAGCTCCATGGCGTTGTAATACTGATGGTTCTCGGCCACGTTGGGGCTGGGGATAAGCACAGCGGCACGGCCCACAGCCTCCAGCTCGGCCAGTGTCAGGGCACCGGCGCGGCTGATGACAAGGTCCGCTGCGGCCAGCAGCTCAGGCATATTGTTGATGTATTCCTTCACCACAAGGCTCTCGCCGGGGGCAAAGCCCTTTTCCTTTTCCAGATCCTGAAACAGCTGCACGCCGTACTGGCCGGTGGCATGGAGATGGAGGACGGGCTTGTGGTTTTTCTGCTCCCAGGCGCAGAGGTCGGCCACCACCTCGTTCACGCGGCGGGCACCCAGACTGCCGCCGAAGGAGAGGATCACGGTGCGGTCGCCCGCGCCCAGTTCGGCACGGATGGCTTCCCGGTTCTTCGCCTGGGTGAACACCTCCGGCCGGACAGGGTTGCCCACCACGATGGTCTTTTCGGGTGCGCCCAGCTTTTCCACGGCGGCGGGCACAGCGGCGAACACGATGTCCACATCCGGGGCCAGCAGCTTGTTGGTCACGCCGGGAAAGGCGTTCTGCTCATGCAGGGCGGTCTTGATGCCCTGTCTGGCGGCGCAGCGCACCACCGGGCCGGACACATAGCCGCCGCAGCCAATGACCAGGTCGGGCTGGATGTCCTTCATCATCTTTTTGGCCTTGGGGCCGGAGAGTGCCAGATTCCACAGGGTAATGATGTTCCGCTTGATATTGTTCAGGCTCAGCTTCCGCTGAAAGCCGGTGATCTCGATGTGATGGAAGGGATAGCCCGCCTGTGTGACCAGAAGGTACTCCATGCCCTCTTTCCGGCCCGCAAAATGGATCTCGGCGGTGGGGTCGGCTTTTTTGATGGCTCCCGCAATGGCCAGAGCCGGGTTGATATGGCCGGCAGTGCCGCCGGCTGCAATGAGTACACGCATCTTGGTTCCTCCTTACTGTTCTGTCTGCGCTCTGCGCGCGGTATCCAGCACGATGGTCTTTGCCTTGCGCTGGCGCTCCCGCTCGGCGTGGGCTTCCTCCCGTTCCAGGCGGGCCCGTTCGCCGTTGCGTCCGATATTGACCATAACGCCCATCTCGGCCAGCAGCAGGATCAGACTGGTGCCGCCGGAGGAGAAGAAGGGCAGCGAAATGCCGGTGTTGGGCAGGGTGTTGGTGACAACGGCAATGTTGCAGAACACCTGCCAGGCGATCTGCGCCATGATGCCGATGCCCACCAGCGTGCAGAACCGGTTTTCGGCATGGAAAGCGATCCAGAAGCCCTGCACCAGAAAGAGGACGAACAGCACGATGACGATCACCGCACCGACGAAGCCCAGTTCCTCGCACACGACACTGAAGATAAAGTCGTTGGTGCTCTCCGGCAGCCAGAGCTGCTTTTCGATGCTGTTGCCAAGGCCCAGCCCCGTGGCACCGCCTGAGCCGATGGCGTACAGGCTCTGCTTGGTCTGGCTGGTCATCCGGTCAAGATCCTGCGTCCAGCCGTCCAGACGGCTCTGCAGGTAGTCGATGGAGTCCACGTGCTTCAGCAAAGTCTCCAGCAGGAACAGCGCGGCACCGGCACAGCCCCAGGTAATGATGCCGCCGCTGCCGCCCAGCAGCAGGATGGTGCCCACAATGGCCGTGGTCAGCAGGATGCCCGACATGTGGGGCTCCAGCACCAGCAGGATCAGGACAGGCACCAGCCACAGGATGGGCCGGATGAGTTCCACCACGATGCTGTGGTGGACCCACTTGCGCAGGGGCATCTCGCCGAATTTGACCTGCGGGGTCCTGGCGGCGATGTCTGCCGTGAGCAGGATCATCTCAAACTTTGCCACCTCGGAGGCCTGTAAGGTCAGGCCGCCGAAGCTGATCCACCGGCGGCAGCCGTTGATGGGGCTGCTGAACAGCACCAGCACCAGCAGGATCAGGCAGACAACATAGCCCAGCTTGACCATTCTGCGCAGGAAGCGGTGGTCAAAATAGGAGAACAGGAACATCATGCCCAGGCCCAGCACCGTGCAGAGCAGCTGGGATTTGATGTAATGGAAGCTGTCCCCAAAGCGGAGATAGCCCGTGGTATAGCTTGCACTGAACAGCATGACCAGCCCGAACACCATGATGATGGCCAGGGTCGCCATCCAGTTGAGCAGGATGGGCGGCCAGGGGCCGGGGTCCCGCTGAAAAACGGAAAACGGCTCTGCTTTTTTTCTGCGGAGTGTTGCCAAACTGCACCCCTCCTTAACTGATTTTTGCCAGCTGAACGGTCAGCGCCACGCCCAGCATGGCAATGACACAAAAGGTATAAAAGATCTGTTCCGCGCTCTGGCCCCGCAGCTCCAGCCAGCGGTGGAGCGGTGCCGAGCGGAACAGCTGCCTGCGGCCCCGGCTGGCCTTGCAGACCAGGATCTGCAGGGCCACCATGCCGCCCTCCAGCCAGAAGGGCAGGGCCAGCGGCAGGGTAAGGTCAGGCCAGCCGATGCACAGGGGCACGCACCCCAGCACCCCGGCCAGAAACAGGCTTCCCACGCTGCCCAGCCGCAGCTTTGCGGGCGGGAAGTTCCAGAGCAGGAAGGCCATCAGGGAACCGGCCAGCGCGGCGGGCAGAACGCCCAGCGGGAACCAGCCCAGCAGGGTCATCACCCCCATCAGGCCCAGCATGGCCGCAAAGGACGTGCCGCAGACGATGCCGTCCATGCCATCGGCAATGCGGGCACACTCGGCCAGTGCGACCAGCAGCCCTTCCCACAGCAGCGGGGCGGCAATGCCCAGATCGACATAGCCCACACCCGGCAGGGTGATCCCGGCTGCAAGGCAGCCTTTGGCTCCCAGCAGCACCAGCACCACGGCACCGGCAGCGGCTTCCAGCCCAAGGCGGGTGTGCCGCCGCAGGCCCAGCACGGAACGGCTGCGGATGCGGGCCAGATCCTCCAGCAGGCCCACGCCGCCAAAGAGCAGAGCCCCCAGCAGCGCTGTGAGCAGCCGGACCGAAAGCAAACTCTCGGCCCCCAGCAGCTCAGGCTGGGCCACACAGGCGGCAGTCCAGCCCACGCCCACAGCGGCCAGCACCCCCACCATCAGGCAGAGCCCGCCCATGGTGGGGGCCTGCGGCGGGCACTCCGGCTCGGCATCCGGCGCTTCCTGCTTGGGTGATGGTGTCTGCCGGGCCTTGGGCTCATCCCAGCGTCCCTGGAACGCCCGCAGCAGCGGCACCATCAGATTCCCGAGCGCCGCCGTGAGGAAGAACCCCAGCGTTGAGGCGGCGATCAAGGCGAAACGAATCATAGCTCGATGTTACTCCTTGTAAAAGATCTCCAGCACTTTTTCCAGTGCCATGCCGCGGCTGGCCTTGACCAGCAGGGCATCGCCGGGCTGCATTTTGTTCAGCAGGGTCTCGGCGGCCTGAGCGTAGGTGTCGGCATGGAGGGTGGGCAGCCCCTTGGCAGCAGCCACCACGGCAATGCGCTTGGCCTGCTCGCCATAGGTGACGAGGTAGTCCACCTTGTTTTCCACGGCCTGACGGCCCACCTCCTCGTGGGCAGCGCGGCTGATATCGCCCAGCTCCAGCATATCGCCCAGCAGGGCAAAGCGGCGCTTGCAGGGATACTCTCTGAACATGGCCAGCGCGGCCTTCATGCTGTCGGGGTTGGCGTTGTAGCAATCCTCAATGACATCCACGCCTCTGACGTGCACCACCTTCTGGCGCATTCCGGTCTGCTCAAAGTCGGCCAGACCGGCAATGACCCGGCGGGCATCCAGCCCCAGACGGGTGGCGGCGCAGTAGGCAGCCAGTGCGTTGGCCACATTGTGACGGCCCATGGCGGGGATCTTTACGAGGAAAGTACCCTCCTCGTGATCCTCCAGCACAAAGCTCATGCCCTTTTCATCCTGCTGGATGGACAGGGCACAGACATCAGCGTTCTCATCGCCCAGGCTGAACCAGACCGGGCGGACATGGTCGGGCAGGACCGCCTTGCGCAGGAAGGGATCATCCCCGTTCAGCACCAGCGGAGCACCCTCCGGCAGACCGGCGCAGATCTCCAGCTTTGCCTTGCAGATGTTCTCCTGACTGCCCAGGTTGCCAATGTGGGACACCCCGATGCAGGTGATGATGCCTACATCCGGGCGGGCGCACTTGCTCAGGCGCTCGATCTCCCCGGCGTGGCTCATTCCCATCTCCACCACGGCGTACTGGGTCTCTTTGCCGATGCGGAACATGGTGCGGGGCAGGCCCAGCTCATTGTTCTGGTTGCCCTCGGTCTTGATGGTACTGCCAAAGCCTGCAATGGCGGCGTAGGTCATCTGCTTGGTGGTGGTCTTGCCCACGCTGCCGGTCACGCCCACCACTTTGGGGTGGAACTGGCTGCGATAATTGGCCCCCAGCACCATCATGGCGTGGTAGCTGTCCGGGCAGATCACACTCTTCTCCTCCGGCACGCCTTCCACGGGGTGGTTCAGCACCACGCAGAGCGCACCGTTTTCCAGCGCCCTGGCGGCAAAATCATGGCCGTCGAATTTTTCGCCCGGGAACGCCACAAAGATGCACCCGGGGCAGACCTCACGGCTGTCGGTGGTCACCAGCGTGACCGGGGTCTCGCACTGGGCCAGCGCGTTGACGGCCAGGCCCTCCAACAGGATGTTTGCTGCAATTGCTTCCATACTCTCATTCCCCTTTATCCACAGATCAGATGTACGATGGTTCCCCGCTGGACGCTGGAGCCGGGTGCCTCACTCTGGCTCTGGACCGTGCCGGAGCCTTCGACTGTGCAGTTGAGCCCTGCGGCGTTCAGCATCTGCCGGGCAAAGTCCGCGCTCTTGCCGGTCACGTCCGGCACCTCGGCGTGCTTGCCCTCATAGGTATCGGTATACAGATAAACGGTGGTGCCATAAGGCACCTCTGCCCCCGCGCGGGGGTACTGGTAGGTGACAAGGGCGGCGGTCTGGTCGGATTCGCTCTCGGCCAGGTGATGCTTCAAGCCCTTGATGTTCAGCTGCACCTGCGCGTTGCTCCACTCCTTGCCCGTCAGGTTGGGCACCTTGACGGTGGTGCCGCTGCGGTCCACGCCATCGGTGGCGATGCCCAGATAGGGCGCGATTTCACTGATGATGTTGCCCACCACCGGAGCCGCCAGAATGGAGGAATAGTCGGTGCGGGCATTGTTGGGGTCGTCCAGCATGACATAGACCAGGATCTCCGGGTCGTTGGCGGGCAGGACAGCTGCAAAGGATGCCACCTTCTTGTAGTCGCCATCGGCGCGGCGGTCCATGTTCAGCTGCTCGGAAGTGCCGGACTTGCCGCCGATGCGGTAACCTGCAACGTAAGCGTTGCCGCCGCCGCCCTGGGTGCCGTCGCCCACCTCAAACTCCATGATCTGGCGGATGGTCTCGCTGGCGCTCTCGCTGATGACCTGGCGGCGGATGTTGGTGCCGATCTCCTGCACCACATTGCCGTTCTGGTCCGTGATCTTATCCACCACATGGGGGGTGACCAGATAGCCGCCGTTGACTGCCGCCGAGATGGCGGTGCACACCTGCAGCGGGGTCACAGCCATGGCCTGGCCGAAGGCGGAGGAGGCCAGCTCCACCTCGCCCAGACGGCTCTTGCTGTAATACTGCATGAAGCTGGTCTCATTGGGCAGGTCCACGCCGGTGCGCTCGGTAAAGCCAAAGGCATCAAAGTAATCATAGAACAGGCTGGAACCCACGCGCTGGCCCAGCTGGACAAAGTAGATGTTGCAGCTGTTGCGCAGGGCTTCGGCCAGATTCTGGGCCCCGTGCGCCTTTCTGCCGGCGCAGTGGTAGGTCTGCTTTGCCACGCTGTAAGCACCGGAGCAGTTCAGGGTGGTGTAATAGGTCGCCTTGCCGCTGTCCACACCCATGGCGGCGGTGATGACTTTGAACACACTTCCGGGGTAGTACAGCTCGGTGATGGTCTTGTTCTTCCACTGGATATCCCGGTAGGTGCCGGTGTAGTCGGCCTCCTCATCCACGATCTTCTGGCCGTTCTCGTCCCGCAGGTAGTTGCCGTTCTCGTCTTTTTTGTAGATGGTGTACAGCTCCGGCTCAGCCTGCACCTGCTCCGTCAGGTAGGCCAGATTGGCGCTGAAATCCTGCGGGTCATTGGGGTCAAAGTCCGGCTTGGAGGCCATGGCAAGGATGGCACCGGTCTTGACGTTCATCACAATGGCGCAGCCGCGGTTCTCAACGGTGTTGGCCGCCACGGCCTCGTTCAGGTAGCGCTCCACCACCTCCTGAATGTTCACATCCAGCGAGAGCACCAGATTGGAGCCGTCCTTGGCGGCGTAGGTGGTGGCGTTTTCATCGGCAATGGCGTTGCCGTAGGCGTTGCGCAGGGTGATGGTGCGGCCATTCACACCGGCCAGCGTGGACTCATAGGAGTTTTCCAGACCGTACACGCCCTGACCATCCGCATTGCAGAAGCCCAGCACGGCAGCGGCAAAGCGGCCATAGGGGTAATCCCGCTGGAAGCCCTTGGAAGCCGATACCGACACCCGCCCCTTGCGGACAGTGGGGGTGCCGTCGTCGCTCTCCTGCTGGCCCAGACCCAGCTTGCCCAGGATCTTTTCCAGCGCACCGGCGGATTTTCCGCTCTTGCTGTGGGCCTTGTTGTAGGTCTTGACGTATTCTTCAATGGAGAGCTTGATGGCGTTGTTGACCTTGGTGGCCAGCACCTGATAGGAGCTTTCGTTTTGGGAGAGGGCATCGCAGACCGCCTGATACTGGGTCTGGTACTCCGCTGAAGTGGTGTCCACGCTGTCCAGACTCTCGCCGTCGCCCGAAAGCAGGCGCAGGGTGATCTGGGTGCAGACCTCCTTCATGGCGGCCTCATCGATGGTGCGAATCTCCGCCTTGGTATCCTGATCGGTGGTGGTGGTATACAGGGCCGTGCTGTAGGAGGGGTCGGCCCAGATGGTCCAAACCACGCTGGTGGAGGCCAGCGTGATGCCGCTGGTGTCGTAGATCTCACCGCGGGTGGCCTGAATGGTGCTGTCCAGCAGCTGCTGCTCGGCGGCGTACTGGCGGTAGGTGGCACCGTCGCGGATCTGGATCTTGTACAGGCTGCAGATCACGGTCAGCGCAGCGGCCACCACAAGAAGCACGGCGGCGCCAAAGCTGATATGACGCAGCCGGGCACTGAGCCGTGCGTGCGGGTCCGCACTGCGGCGGCGGGTACTGTTCTTTTTGGGATTGGAGGATGGTGTTTGCATTGCGTACTCCCGAAGAAAACCGAAAAAGCGTGCGCTGCCGCACGCTTTTCGTTGTTTGGTTTATTTTGCCGTTCTGACAGAGGCAAGAATGGTCATTGCCCCATCGTGGAGCAGATCCGACCACTGCCGCACAGCGGATGCCTTGCGCACCAGAACGCTGCCCTCATCCAGCCGGATGTAGGTGATCTGGCTCTGGTCGATCTTCATCAGCCCCAGGCGGGTGGCGGTCTCCTCAACACTTGTGATGTTGGTGCGGCTGTTCAGGGCACTGTTGTAGTATGTATACTGGCTCTGCTCGCTCACAAGCTCTGCCTTGGCGCTCTGGATCTGAGAATTCAGCTCCACCAGCTGTGCCTCGCTCCACAGCAGGCTCACCGCAAAGCCCACCAGCAAAGCCGCGCCCACCAGCTGCAGCGCGTGCTGCATGGCGGCCCGCACGGGGTTCAGCCGCTTTTTGCCGCCCTTTTCTACCCGCAGCGGAACTTTGGGCTGTGCCTGCGGCGCTCTTCTGCGCCGAACCTCTGTCATATCGTATGCTGCCTGACCCATGGTGATCTCCTCCTCACATCTCCGGGGCTGTGCCGCCCTCAGATCTTTTCCAAAACCCGCAGGTGGGCCGAGCGGCTGCGCCGGTTCTCTTCCAGCTCCTGCGTGTTGGCTTCAATGGGTTTGCGTGTGATCAGCTTTGCCTTGGCTTTGCCGCCGCAGACGCACACCGGGAACTCCGGCGGGCAGGTACAGGCGGTGGACCAGCGGCGGAACTTGTTCTTGACCAGCCGGTCCTCCAGCGAGTGGAAGGTGATCACGCAAAGTCTTCCACCCGGTGCGAGATGCGCAAAAATGGTGTCCAGCCCCTCTTCCAGTGCGTC
>OGDH01000354.1_pt1 | contig 10548 bp, 8 predicted proteins | sample 1570381 | NCBI WGS metagenome assembly OGDH01 (sample SAMEA2582177, study PRJEB24529) | metagenome | reverse complement strand
TGAAGGGCGGCTTGCTGTTCGCCTTCCTGAACGTGCTTCAGCTGGTAGGCTGGACTGCCATCATGATCTATGACGGGGCCTTGGCTATCGGAGGTATTTTCAATCTTGGACATTGGGTCTGGTGTCTGGTCATCGGTGTCCTCATCATCCTGTGGATCGCTGTGGGTATTACAGATCTGGGCTGGATCAACAAGCTTACCATGGCGGCCCTGTTTCTTTTGACCTTAGTGCTGTGCAAGGTGATCTTCTTCTCCGGCAGCGCTATGGCGGCCTCCGGCGAGGCCATGACCTTCGGCGCGGCGGTGGAGCTGGCGGTGGCCATGCCTCTGAGCTGGCTGCCCCTCATCAGCGACTACACCCGCGAGGCGGAAAAGCCTGTGCAGGCCACCTGGGTCAGCGTGGTGGTGTATGGCCTGGTGTCCTGCTGGATGTATGTCATCGGCATGGGCGCGGCGATCTTTACCGGGGAGTATGACATTGCCGTTATCATGGTGAAGGCCGGTCTCGGCATTGCCGCGCTGGTGATCCTGGTGTTCTCCACCGTCACCACCACCTTCCTGGATGCCTGGTCCGCCGGTATTTCCGCCGAGTCCCTCTCCAAGAAGCTGAACGGGAAAAAGACCGCCATTGCGGTGACGGTCATCGGCGCTGCGGGGGCCATTCTGTTCCCCATGGATGATATCACCGGCTTCCTGTATCTGATCGGCTCTGTGTTTGCACCCATGATCGCGGTGCAGATCGCGGATCATTTCCTTCTCAAGCGGGATCGCTTTGCTGTGGCGGCGGACAGCCGGAATCTGGTGATCTGGCTGGTGGGCTTCATCGCCTACCGCTGGCTCATGGGCGTGGACACCCCGGTGGGCTACACACTGCCGGATATGGTCCTGACCGTTCTCCTGTGCGTCCTTGCGGAAAAGCTGTGCGCCGGCATGAAGAACGGCTGATCGGCTGACCGAACAATAAATGACCGGCGGATACGTGTATGCGTATCCGCCGGTTTTGCTGTGTGTGATTTGTAGGTTTTTCCCTTGCCCTCCGGCCGGTTCCGTGGTACACTTTCTTCCTGTACGAGCATTGACCGAAGGGAAAGGATAACCATGAATCAAAAAGAACTCAACGAGATCCGTCGGCGCTTCAAGCTGGATAAAAACAGCATTTCCAAGATTTTTGGCTGCTATGTCAACAGCAATAAGGAGATCATTTCCTGGATCGACGCCTCTATGGGCCTCATGCAGCAGGAGGAGCAGGAAATGTATCTGGGCCTCCTGAAAAAGGCCCTCTCCGGGGCCTTGGGCAAAAATCTGGTGGATATCACGTTTTCCACGGCGCAGGTAGCGGACAGTGACGAGCATCGCCTGCTGCAGACCATGCGGCAGACAGAACTGAAGGACCCTGCCTCCCGGGAGAATTTCTGCCGTCGGCTGATCGACGCGCTGAACATGGGAGAGACCAACTACCTGATCCTGCTGGCTGCGGACACCTACGATGTGCCCCACAAGAGCCGGGACGATGAATTTCAGGCGGACGCGGGGGACACGGTGTATCGCTACTTTGTCTGCGCCGTCTGCCCGGTAAAGGCCCCTACTCTGGAGCTGCGGTACGATCATGACCTGAACGAATTCCATCCCGGCTCCACCGGCCATATCGCGCTGGCCCCGGAGCTTGGCTTCCTGTACCCCGCCTTTGACAGCCGCGCCGCCAACATCTATGACCTGCTGTTCTACGCCAAGAACCCGGCGGAGCTGCATCAGGAGGTCATTGACGCGCTGTTCCGGGTGGAGCCGCCCATGTCTGCGGCAGAACAGAAAAACGTTTTTGATACGGCGCTGACGGAGGCGCTGGATGAGGCTTGCAGCTATGACGTGGTGCAGTCCGTCCATGAGCAGATCCGGGCGAAGATCGAGGACCACAAGGAAAGCCACGATCCGGAGCCGCTGGAGCTGACGGTTTCCGACGTGGGCTGCATACTGGCCAACAGCGGCGTGGACACCGAAAAGGTGGAAGCGTTCAAAGCAAACTGCGAAAAGCAGTACGGCGAAAACGCCGCACTGAATCCGGTGAATATCATCGAGAGCCGCAAGTTTCAGGTCACCACCCCAGAGGTGAAGATCTCCATCGCCCCGGAAAACAGCTATCTCATCGAGACCCGGATCATCGACGGCCGCAAGTATCTCCTGATCCCCGCCGATGACGGCGTGGAGGTCAACGGCATCGGCGTGAACATCGCCGCCGACCAGCCGCAGGAATAAGCGCAGAGCCTTTCCTACATGATAAAAGCCCCGCCGGTTTCCTTTTGGAATCCGGCGGGGCTGTATTTATTCGGAACATATTACGGGCGGAAGGGAACTCAGCCCTCCTCCGCGATCTTGCGGCCCATGAGGACACCCATGACGGAGGCCATCATCAAGCCACGGGTCCAGCCGGAGCTGTCGCCCAGACAGTGAAGGCCCTGAAGGCTGGTGTTGAAATCCGTGTCCATCTTCACCCGGTTGGAGTAGAACTTCAGCTCGGGGGAATACAGCAGGGTCTCGTAGGCGGCGAAGCCGGGCACCACATAATCCATGGCCTGAATGAAGTTGATGATGTTGGTCATGGCCCGGTAGGGCATGGCGGCGGTGATGTCGCCGGCCACGGCGTCCGGCAGAGTGGGGCGGATGTTGGACTGGGCCAGCTCCTTCTGCCAGGTGCGTTTGCCGTCCAGAATGTCACCGAAGCGCTGCACCAGGATCTGGCCGTTGGCCAGCATGTTGGTCAGCTCGCCCACCTTCTGGGCGTAGGCAATGGGCTGGTTGAAGGGCACGGAGAAGTTGTGGGAGCAGAGAATGGACAGGTTGGTGTTGTCGCTCTTCTTCTCCTTGTAGGAGTGGCCGTTGACCACCGCCAGGTTGTTGTCGTAGTTTTCCTGACTGACAAAGCCGCCGGGGTTTTGGCAGAAGGTACGGACCTTGTTCTTGAAGGGCCGGGGATAGCCTACCAGCTTGGACTCGTACAGGACCCGGTTTACGGTCTCCATGACCTCATTGCGGACCTCCACACGAACACCGATATCCACAGTGCCGGGGGCGTGAGCGATGTTGTGCTCCGCGCAGAGCTTTTCCAGCCAGTCGGCACCCCGGCGGCCGGTAGCGACCACGGTGTGCTTGGCGTAGATCTCCATGTCCACCTTGCCGTTGGACACGGAAACGCCCTTGCAGACGTCATTTTCCAGAATCAAGTTGCTGCACTCGTAGCCAAAGTACATCTCTACGCCGTGCTCCTGTAAATACTTCTCGATGGCGTAGTAGATACCCTGAGCCTTTTCCGTGCCCATGTGGCGGATGGGGCAGTCCACCAGCTTTAAGCCTGCCTGAATGGCGTGCTTGCGGATCTCCTTGCGCTCCTCGTCATTACCGAGACCCTCAATGTGCGCGTCCGCACCGAAATCCAGATAGATCTGGTCAGCGTAGTTGATGGTCTCCTGCGCCAGCTCCGGGGTGATGAGGGTGGGCAGATCGCCGCCCACTTCATAGCTGAGGGACAGCTTGCCGTCGGAAAAAGCGCCGGCACCGGAGAAGCCGGTGGTGATGTGGCAGTAGGGCTTGCAGTTGACACACTTCTTCGTCTTGTCCTTGGGGCAGTGGCGGTTTTCTACCGCCTGGCCCTTTTCTACCATGATGATTTTCTGCTTGCTGCCCTTCTTGACCATTTCCAGGGCGGTGAAGATGCCGGCAGGGCCGGCGCCGATGATCACAACATCTGCGTTCATAATATCTCCTATCTCTTTATTTGGCTGACAATTCTACCTGATGGCGTACCAGAGTCATAGGCGGCACCGGATGGGGTAGCCTGAGCTTCAGCAGCATCTGGGGATTTCGGGGTTCTTCAATCACGGTTCCGGTCTCATCCCGCATTTCCGGGACCGTCATGGAAAAGGGCCGCAGGTCCGGCCCTACCAGCTCCACCGTGTCACCGGTGCGGAATTTGTTCCGCAGGGAAATGACGGCGTTGCCGTCGGGGTCGCATTCCGTGACCAGCGCCACCACCTGCCATTCCCGGATGTAGCGGGAATTTTCGTAGTACTGGCCGGGGTAGCCGTAGTAAAAGCCGGTGGCGTAGGGCCGGTGGCTGACGTGCTCCACCTCATCCCGCCACACCGGGTCAATGGGGCGGCCCGCGGCGGCGTCATCCAGACAGTGCCGGTAAGCGCCGGTGACGATAGCGGCATAATAGGCGGATTTGGCCCGGCCCTCGATCTTCAGACTGGACAGCCCCACATCCAGCAGGTCATCCAGATGGTCGATCATGCACATATCACGGGAATTCAGAATATAGCTGCCCTTTTCGTCCTCCTCAATGGGGAAATATTCGCCGGGGCGTTTTTCCTCCATCAGGGCGTAATGATAGCGGCAGGGCTGGGCGCAGGCACCGCGGCTGGCATCCCGGCCCGTCATATAATTGCTCAGCAGACACCGCCCGGAATAGCTGACGCACATGGCCCCGTGAACAAAGGCCTCGATCTCCAGCTCTGCCGGGGTGTTCTCCCGGATGGCCCGAATTTCTTCAAGGCTCAGCTCCCGGGCTAAAATCACCCGGGAAGCGCCCAGATCATACCAGGCGTTGGCAGTGACATAGTTGGAAATGCTGGCCTGAGTGGAGATGTGGCGCTGGCAGTTGGGGGCATATTTCCCCGCCAGCGTAAAGGCACCCAGGTCCGCCACGATCACCGCATCCACACCGGCGTCATTCAGCCGTTCCAGATGCGCCGGCAGGCGGACGATCTCATCCCCCCGGGGCATGGTGTTGATGGTGCAGTGGACCCGTACATTGTGCGCATGGGCATAGGCTACCGCCGCCTTCAGCTCATCCGGGTCAAAGTTTCCGGCGAAGGCCCGCATACCGAAGTCGGTGCCCGCCAGATATACGGCGTCCGCGCCGTAGAGCACGGCCATTTTCAGCCGTTCCATATCTCCTGCCGGAGCCAGCAGCTCCGGCAGCTTTCTCTGTTTATCCACCATAGGAGCTGCTCCCTACAAAGGCATTGTGCTCAGACAGGGTCTTGGAGAAGTGATGCTTCCCGTCGGTGCCCAATGCGTAGTAATAATAATCCGTGTCATTGGGATCCATAGCCGCTTTCAGAGCCGCGCTGCCGGGGTTGGCAATGGCCGTAGGCGGCAGTCCCTTATGGAGATACAGGTTGTAGGGGGTATCGACCGCCTTGTCCGCGTTGGTGATGGCGCCGGTGTGATCCGGCAGACCATAGAGCAGGGAAGCGTCGATCTGCAGCAGCCCTGCGGTCTCGCCGGGCTTTTGCAGGCGGTTATAGATGACGGAGGCGATATCCCGCTGATCCGTACCGTCCGTCTCCTTTTCAATGAGGGAGGCGATGATGACCACGTCCTTCATGCTGTAACCCATGGATTTGGCCTTGGAGGAGGCGAACGCATCCTCGTCGATATGGTCGGCAAAGGCATCGATCAGCTTACCCAGAGCGTTCTTGGCGTTGTGATTCTTGTAGAACTCATAGGTGTCCGGGAACAGGTAGCCCTCCAGACGGCTGGGGTCTTCGGAATTGTTGTTGATGAAGCTGTAATCATACGTGGCGGTCCTGGCGGCCTCCAGCAGATTTTCTTCCGTATTGACGCCCTTTTCCGCCAACAGACGGATGGTCTGCCGCACGGTATAGCCCTCGGGGATGGTGACGGTGACAGTCTCCGCCGTCAGGTTGCCGGAGGAGTTGTGCATTCCCAGGATCAGCGCCCGGTAATCCATCTCCGTATTCAGCGTATAGGTACCGATGCCGATCTTTTTATCGGCATGGGAGATCCCGGCGTAGAGCTTGAAAAACCACTTGTACTTGATGAGCCCCGCATCCTGGAGTTTATTCGCCACGGTGGATACGCTGTCCTCTGCCGTCACCTCCACCGAGGTCTCCCGCAGAGCACCCCGGTTGAAGGCACAGAAATCCGAGCCCAGCATCCAGCCCATACCCGCCAGAATGGCGGAAGCCAGCAGGACAAAGATCAGGTAACCGACCAGCACCGCCAGCGGATTCTGTCTCCGTCTGCGGGGACGGCTTTTGCTGTGGTGGGCAGACGCCGCTTCACGCCGCGCCCCCTGCGCCTGCCGGACCTCCTGTGCGTCCCAGCTGGCAGTATCATCTCTTCTGAATTCAGACATTGGTTCCTCCTTGCTTTCCCGGTCCCCGGCAGGGAAGGGGAATACAATTTCCGGATTTTTGTCCGGTCCAAGCCCGGTTTCCGGTGACAGCGGCATAAGATAGCCTATCAAACAGAAAGCGGGGTAGTGGTATGTGCTGCAACAACAATGACAGCTCCTGGCTCTGGATCATTCTCGTTCTGATCGTGGTACTGGTATGCTGCGGCAGCGGGTGCAGCTGTGGAAACGGCTGTGTCCACAACGGCTGCGATTGCTGCTGAACCGGCGGGGACGCACCGCGTCCCGCTGGGGGGACAGGCATTACAGCAGCGACTTGACAGTCTTGTACACCTCGTTGTGGATGTCCTCCACGGTTCGGGGAGCATCGCCCTTGGCACAGTGGATCACGGTCCAGCCGCAGTCCTTCACGATTTCACGGGCGGCCTCCCGGCAGCTTTTCAGATAAGCCTCGTCCTGCTCGTGAATGTCGGCATGGGTGCCGGTGGCGGCCTCCCGGCTGCGCATCATCTGCTCCGTGATCTCCGTGGGCATATCCAGATAGAGCACCAGATCCGGCTTCGGCAGGCCCAGCTTGCCGTATTCCAGCTCAAAGAGCCAGTTCAAAAAGACCGTCCGTTCCTCCGGTGGCAGCTTGGACGCCTGATGGACGGCGTTGGACGTGGTGTAGCGGTCCGCGATCACCAGCCCACCGGCTTTGTAGAAAGCCCCCCAGTCCTGCTTGTAGGAGGCATAGCGATCCATGGAAAACATCAGCGACGCTGCGTAGGCGTTCACATCGCCGGGGCGCCTGCCTAAATTGCCATCCAGATACTCCTGCACCATGGCGGCGGAGGGCTTGCCGTACCGGGGAAAAGTGATGTTTTTATAGGGGATGCTTTCTCGCTGTAAATGCTCGCACAGCAGCCGGGACTGGGTGGCTTTGCCAGAACCGTCGGTCCCTTCGAATACGATCAGCCGTCCGCTCATTTCCGCTTTCCTTTCTCCTGCCGCACATGGACCAGAAACAGCGGCAGCTTCATCATCCGGCCGATGCGCTTCGGCTCCTTACACAGGCGGTAAAACCATTCCAGACCGTGATCGGACCAGAATTTCGGCGCACGCTCCACGGTGCCCGCGAATACGTCCAGACTTCCGCCGAGGCCGCACAGCAAATGGGCGCCGGTGGCGGGGCCGTTCCGCGCCATCCACAGCTCCTGCTTGGGGGCTCCCAGACAGACGAACACGCAGTCCGCGCCGCTTTCCCGGATGGCTTCCACCACAGGGGCGTCCTCCTTGAAGTAGCCATCATGAGTTCCGGCGATCTTCAATCCGGGGTACTGCTTTTGCAGCCGTTCCGCCGCCAGGTCCGCCACGCCGGGCTTGGCGCCCAGCAGATAGAGGGATCTCCCGCGCTCGGCCATCTTTTCCATCAGCCCCGCAGCAAATTCGATGCCGGGGGTCTTTTCTTTCAGGGGCGTTCCCAGCATGGCCGCTCCCTTTACCACGCCGATGCCGTCCGGCAGTACCAGATCCGCACCGTTGACGGCCTGCATGGCCGCCGGATTTTCCCGGCAGACCTCCACGATCTCCGGATTCGGGGTCACTACATAGTGGCACCCCGGTTCCTCCAGCAGTGCCGCTCCGCGGGACACGGCTTCCGTCATGGTCAGATTATCAAAACCAACGCCTAATACGTCGATCCGCATATTTTTCACCTCAGTTATGGATTCCATACTCATACAGACTAAAGTATAGCACATACCTTTGCGAATGTCCACGAAAAAAGCGGAGCCAACAGGCTCCGCTTCCGAAAAAACACGCAGGGCTTATGCTTTTTTTCTGTCCGGCAGCTGTGCCAGCACCACCGCTGCCAGCATCAGGGCGCAGCCGAAATATTCCCGCCCGCTGAGGCGGTCTCCCAAAATCGCCGCACCGGAAATGGTGGCGAACACGGATTCCAGACTCAGCAGCAGAGAGATCACCGTGGGGTTGGAGCCTTTCTGAGCCAGAATTTGCAGCGTATAGCCCACGCCGCTGGAAAGGAGACCCGCATACAGGATAGCTCCCGCCGCCATGGTCAGTCCCGTCCAGGTGGGATGCTCGAAAAGCAGGGAGCCGATCAGGGAAAACGCCGTGACAAAGAAGAACTGACAGCAGGACAGCTCCACGCCGTCTACCACGGTGACAAAGTGATCCACCAGAAGGATCTGTGCTGTAAACACAAAGGCGCACAGCATCACGCAGAGGTCGCCGGGGGCGATGGTAAAGCTCTCCGTGATGCACAGGCAGTACAGTCCCGTCACCGCCAGCAGCACACTGACCCACACCGCCTTGGGTACTCGCTTCTTCAGGAAAATGCCGAAAATGGGCACCAGCACGATGTAAAGGGCGGTGATGAAGCCCGCCTTGCCGGGGGAGGTGGTGTCCAGACCCTTTTGCTGAAGGAAGGAGGCCAGGCCCAGCGTCAGGCCGCACCAGAAGCCGCCCAGCAGAAGATCCTTCCGGGAGCGGGTGACGGAGGCAGCCTGCCCCTTCCGGCGGCGGCCGGATCGCATGACGGCGCACAGCACCAGCAAAAACACAAAGGCGATCACCGACCGGGCGGCATTAAAGGCCAGCGGCGGGACATGTTCCGCGCCCACGCTCTGGGCTACAAAGGCGGTGCCCCAGATGAAAGCCGTCAGAACCGCATAGGCGGACGAACGCAGAGAACCCTGCTTCATATACTTGCTCCTCCCCACCGGATGTGGTATGATGATAAAAATTTCTCCCGCCGGTTTTGGACGGCAGGCAGCGTAGAATGACGCATCAGATCAGCCTTGCGCGAAAGTTGGCACAGAGACCGCGAATGTAGCGATTATAGTGGAAAACTGCCGCCGCCGCAAGAGGGGCTGGCCGACTTCTCCGAAGGCCGCAAAGGAAGTTCTGGAAACGCGGCTGTTTTTGTGGATTTTTACTGCTTTTCTGCGAAATTCTGCATATTTGATAAAGGAGGCTCTATGGCGAAGCTGACCCATGATTTCTTCAACGGCGACACCGTTGCCATCGCGCAGGCACTGTTGGGAAAGTATCTGGTGCGGAACCGGAACGGCGAGCTGCTGGCGGGCCGCATTACGGAAACGGAGGCCTACGTGGGCCGGTGCGACAAGGCCTGCCACGCCTATAACTACCGCCGTACGCCCCGGACGGAAACGCTGTTCATGGCTCCGGGCAATGCCTACATCTATTTCATCTACGGGATGTACCACTGTCTGAACTTCGTCACGGAGCCGGAGGGGGAACCTTCCGCTGTGCTGCTGCGGGGACTGGAACCGGCGGCGGGGGCAGAGACCATGAAGCACCTGCGGTTCGGGGATGCGCCCATGAACGCCTACCGGCGGAAAAACTTTCTCAACGGCCCCGGCAAGGTCTGTAAGGCGCTGGACCTCACCACGGCCCAGAATAAGCTGGATCTGGAGGGGGATGTTCTGTTTCTCTGCGATTCCATGGCGGATGTGGGGCTGACGGACCCGGTGACCGGACCAGAGCACATCTGCGCCGGCCCACGGATCGGCGTGGACTATGCGGAGGAGGCCAAGGACTTCCCGTGGCGATTCTGGCTGGAAAAGGAGAACTGATATGTATTTATTTGATATGGACGGCACCCTCATTGATTCCAACGATGTCTGGAAGGACGTGGACAGGGAATTTCTGGCCCGGAGGGGTCTGCCCTACACAAAAGCCTATTACGAGGGGGTGGCCCACACCATTTTCCCCTTGGCGGCTAAGTTCACCAAGGAGTTCTGCAATCTGCCCGACAGCGAGGAAGACATCATGGCGGAGTGGATGGAGCTGGCCAAGGACGCCTACGCCCATGTGACGGTGAAGCCCGGCGTCCGGGCGTTTTTAAAGCAGTGCAAGGCGGAGAACCGGCGGATGGCGTTGGTGACCTCCAGCGTGCCGGTGCACTGCCGCACCGCGATGGAAAAGCTGGATCTGATGAAGTACTTCGAATCCGTTACCTTTGCTCAGGAGTTGGGTATTGAGAAAAAGGACAAGCGCCTGTGGTTAGGGGTGGCGGAGCGGTACGGCGTGGAGCCGGAAACCTGTACCCTGTTTGACGACAGCCTTGCCGCCTGCAAGGGCGCCCGCAGCGCCAAAATGCGGGTGGTAGGGGTCTATGACAGCTTTTTCGCCGGGGACGAGAAGGAAATGCGCTCCTTCTGACGTGTATATCAAGAGCTTTGAGGAACTGCTCTGGAAGCCGGAGTACCGAAAGGACTGACGAATAAAAAGGAACATAGCAAACATAGTAAAAGTCAGACGTTGGTTTTCCAACGCCTGACTTTTTATGCGGTTCAGCTGCCTGAACGCCAGTGAGACACGATCTGCCATTCGTCCGTTCCCGGCGTCAGACGCAGGGTCAGGACTGCA
>OGDH01000353.1_pt1 | contig 10552 bp, 10 predicted proteins | sample 1570381 | NCBI WGS metagenome assembly OGDH01 (sample SAMEA2582177, study PRJEB24529) | metagenome | reverse complement strand
TGGGTAATATTTGCGTAATCATTCATCACATAAGCATTTTATTCGGTAAACACTCTTACCTCTTATTATCGATTATAGATATTGTTCCAAAAGCAAAGGTACTTACCATACTTTTCACGAAAGCTATTTTTTCCGATCTTTAGTAAGATATATTCCCAAGCAAAGTAAGCGGACTTAAACAGCAAAGTAAGTGAACTTACTTTGCCCACGAACATATCTTACTTTTTTCCACACTTATCACCGGTTTTTCATCTCCGATCATAACCGCTTTCTCGGTCGTCTTGCCCAAGCGTTATTGATACGCGCACGGATATTGCTGACAGTCTTGCCCGATACGAACAAAGGTGTGAGAGGAAAGAACAACGAGATAAAACGCTCCTTCACCATCTCTTCCGAAGTAATCTTCGGTTCCCGTTCGCCCATCTTAACTATAACCCTAGCCAGTTCCACCGCATTGGTACATTCTGCTATCTGTACCAGATAGATACGTAAATCCTCCACCTTATTTATATAAGAGAAAAGGCGCATAGCCTCGGGAGATAAAGCAGGTTCCTTGTCCATGCTTACATCATCCTTCTCTAGTTCCGCCTCATCACCATAATAATTCTGTGTGGCGGAAGTAGCATTGGGAAGAATCTGGTTGCTGCCTCCATAAATGTTGAAGACGATGCTGAAGTGTGTCTCACTATCCATAAGCTTATTGTTTGAATGATTCGTCAACGGGTAGTTAACGGTCAGTCAATAGCTAGTGAACGGCAGTCAACAGTTAGTAAACGATAATAAATAGATTTTTTTACGGTATTTCCCCGCATTAATTTTGTCGTGTCGGAAGGATGAACGAACATCCCGGAAACACAAAACTTTTAAACTTTATTTTATCATGATTGATTACAGTGTATTTATGATGGGCAACCCGATGGATGTCGATGCCGCCCAAAAAGCGTATGCAAAAGCTCAAGTTTCTGAAATCATGCCATTCAGCCAGTTTGTCAAACACATTGCCGACCACAATGGCGTATTCACTCGCGGAACGGTAAAAGGTGTAATAGCCGATATGTGCGAGTGCCTTGTAGAAATGCTTCTGGAAGGCAAAAAAGTACAACTGGCAGAATTAGGTAATTTCTGGATTTCTATAGGCTCGGAAGGTGCGGAAGACCTGAAGAAATTTACAGAAAGCAACATCACCGCCGTCAACATTGTGTTCACGCCGGGAGAAGACTTCCAAAATCTTCGTTCCCGCGCCGCTTTCAATCCCGTAGCAAGCCGCATAGCCCAAGCCGCCACCCTGAAGGCCGAAAAGGCCGGTAAAGGCACAGTCGACTTGGATGCCGCCAAAGGAAAGACCCCGGCTTCCACGAATGAAAACAATCCGTCATTATGATAAAATACCACGTTTTCTCGATGGGAAATGCGTCCGACAGGACGATGCCCAAGAAAGCATACGCAAAGTGTGTGGCCAACGAAACGGTTTCGCATAAGAAACTCGTAAAGAAAGTGACGGAACATCTCCGCTTTTTCCCACACGGCATGATGGAAGCGGTGCTGGAGGAAGTCTTCAACCGCCTGTCCGAGCATCTTGCCCAAGGCGACCGAGTCACCTTGGACGGCCTCGGAACATTCAGTGTCTCCCTGAAATGCGAAGGAGCCGCTTCGGAGGCTTTGTTCTCCAAGAAAAACATCAAGGGCGCGCACATCGTGTTTACCCCGTGTCGCAAACTCAAGGAGACATTTGCAGATATGGAATATAAAATGAATCCACGAATCTTTTAATGTCATGGAACTTATATTATTCATCTATTTAAAGACAAAGCGTATGAAAAAGAACTGGAAAAATGTACTGCTGTACATCGTCCGCATCATTGAGTTGCTCATTACAGGCGCTGCCGGAGGAGCGCTTGGAAGCGGCTTATGAGAACGGTTTCGTTGATTATCGTGCACTGCTCTGCCAACAAGGCGGGCAGTGCCTTGCGAGCGGAGGACATTGACCGCTACCATCGTTCATTGGGCTGGAAGTGCTGTGGTTACCACTATGTGATTCCTACAGACGGAACGATAGAAGCCGGACGCCCGGAAGAGTTGGTTGGAGCACATTGCGAGCACCACAACAGCCACAGTATAGGTATATGCTACATAGGCGGACTGGATGATGGCGGAACAACGCCGAAAGACACCCGGACGGAAGCACAAAAGGCTACGCTGAGAAAACTGATTGAACAACTGCATCAACGTTATCCCAAGGCACTGATTGTAGGCCATCATGACTTGAATCCGCAAAAAGCCTGTCCATGTTTCCATGTCACAGCTGAATATATAGACTTGCAACCTTAATTGCGTCTGTAGTCTTATCTGCCATCCATCGTCCTGCAAGGAATGTATGGATGGCTTTAATTAAACTAATCAATTTTTTCAAACGGAAACGCATGAAGATAGCTCACTGCCACCGTCATATTGCCAAAAGCGAATACCAGCCTTGTATTGCGGTGCAAACGCATGATACATCCCTCTTTCCCCCGAAAGACACCACCGGTAATACGGATTCGTTGCTTTTTCTGAAGATAGTCCTCCAAAGGCCGGTTCATCAGCTCGATATTGTAAGGCATGGATTCATACAGATAGATAAATTCCTCCATCTGACGTTGAGGAATTACTGCCGCACGGTGTGTGTTATAGTCCGTCACCAGATACTGGCGGGGAAGCATGGCAGACAGAATACATTCCAACTGCCCCAAGGGGGCACATACAAACAGCCAACCGTTGCCTTCAATCCCTTTCTCGTTCGTCAACGTATTCAGTTTCTGAGTGGAGCCGGTAGCAAAAGCCTCTTTCACCACCCGGGCAGAGTCACGGCGAGCGGTATATTCCTCTTTGGTATAAGCACATTGCTCGAAACGTTTCCTATGATCGGTGGCAGTGTAAGAAAACACCTTGAAGCAAAAAAATCTCTCTTCTACGGTACCTGATGGTGTACGAAGCCGAACAGCTTTCCTGCCACTGAAAACACTGATATAGCGTTTCAATTCTTTGTTGGAAAGATACAGATAATACCAGCTGAGTTCAGGGTATTCTTTTCCTATTCCCGCCATTGGCGTGATTCCTTCATTTGACCCCAGGTCTGAGCCGGAAGCGATTGAACTGCAGAGCAGTAACTTAGGCGCTTCGCTCGTTATGTTTTGATTGTCTGACGGGAGTACTTTTACAGATTCCGCATCGCTCTTTATTGCCATCAAAACATTACAATTTAAGTTCATAATCTTGAAATATAAGGCTCAGGCAAGCCCTTAAATTTCTTCTTTTTGGAGGGGTTCTCTTCATAAGAGAACCCCAATTTATCTTAACCAGCTGATAATGTGGTACATAATATTCCTTAGAATTAAAACCTTTGCAAACAATAATCATTCTTAAGGCAATTTGAAGACACTTTTTCTAATGCGAAAACTTTCAGATTGAAGAATTATACGTATATTTGCAGCAAATTGGGGTTCTCTTATGAAGAGAGCCCCAATTTGCTGAAAATATCTAAACCAAGAAAATTTTGATTATCAGACTATTATATCATAGACCTACTTACCGAAATTTATTCTTCACATTCAGATTCCCGTAATATCATTTAAGATTGGATTTATTGGCAATTACAGACAAGTACCTTTCAATAAAACAATACATTAACAAAGTAAACACGATTTAGGATACACCCTTTAATTAAGACACTTCACTGTGTCCTGCACATATAAACAGCCGACCGTACTGTCATAAAAAAGAGGAAGCGTCCTCTTCTGAGATTACGCTTCCTCCATCCATACTAATTAAATCTTAACTTTGCAGTCTGAAGACTACAGGAACAGTGTATTTCACCCTCACTGCTTTTCCTCTTTGCTTGCCGGGCTTCCATTTTGGCATGGAACTGATCACGCGGATTGCTTCCTTGTCCAGATACGGATCCACACTCTTCACCACTACCGGATTCAGGATCTCTCCATGAACACCCACAACGAACTGCACCACTACCCTTCCTTGAACTCCCTGCTCGGCACTGACGGTAGGATATTTGATGTTTTCACTCAGATACCTCATCAAATCAGCATTACCGTTACGAAATACCGGCATCTCTTCCACCACCACAAATTCCACATTTTCATCCACTACTTCTTCGGGTACTTCAATAGGGGTCGGTATAATTACCGGAGCATCCGTAGGGTCTGAAGCTGCAATATCGGTTTCTGTTTCCATCGAGTTATTATCCACTATATTGAGCTCTTCCGGGTTGACGGCAGCCGGCGGAGGCGGCAGAGGTTTATCCTGATTATAGGTTACAGGAACTAATTCTTCAAAGAAATCCGGGTCACTGACTAAATCACTGATCGCGTAAGTTACATTACGTTCAGTCCATTCGAACGAAACAAACATAAACGACAGCGTCACAATGAGACCCATGAACAGCCAACGGGACTTACCCTTTTCAAGGTCGGCTCTTCGTGCTTTTTTCACTTCCATAACAAGTGTTTTTTAAATTAGACAATATGTGAGTAAAAATCTCAGTGTCCGCTTTTAAACTGGAAGTAAGATAGTAAAAATATAGATAAGTTAAAAGAAAAAGGAGTGTCTTATATTATTTTTTAATATAAAACACACCAAATTCAATTCCGTTAAACAATTAATTAAAAATCAGCTGTTTATTTAGTTAATATTCAATTTTACGTTAACATATCCTGCTTACTCTACGGCAATGCCGGTTTCCGCCAATACAGACATCTTTTATCACAAGCTCACCATCTCCTGCAGAATACCTACCGCCGTCTCTACCGTTTCCACATTCTTGACTACCATACTACGCTTGCCGTTCTGCTCACGCAAATTGCAGTAACGCGGATTCTTGCTCATGTAATCAATCACCTTGCCAAAAGCCGCACTTTGATAATAAGGACTTTCCTGATTACTGATAAAGAACAAAGTCATTCGTCCGGCTTTCAAGAATACTTTTTCCACCCCCAACCGTTTAGCCAATCTGCGCAAAGGTACGATACGCAGAAGTTCCAGCCCTTCGGGAGGAACCTTTCCGAAACGGTCCTCCAACCGTGCCTTGAAAGCGAGCAGGTCCTTATCCAATTCCAATCCGTCCAGTTCACGATAAAGCAACATACGTTCGCTGCTGCTGGGGATATACTCATTGGGGAAAAGCAATTCCAAATCACTTTCCACCTGACATTCATCCACAAAGTTCTCGCCACTGATTTTCTCTTCTCCCGCTGCCTGCAACTCCTCTGCATAAAGATCGGCAAACTCATCCTCTTTCAACTCTTTCACCGCTTCGGCCAGTATCTTCTGATAAGTTTCATAACCCAAATCGGCAATGAAGCCACTCTGCTCCGCCCCCAGCATATTTCCTGCTCCACGGATATCCAAATCCTGCATGGCTATATGGATACCGCTGCCCAAATCACTGAAATTCTCAATGGCTTGAAGACGGCGCTTTGCCTCGGGAGTCAGTGAAGTCAATGGAGGCGCCAACAAATAACAGAATGCTTTTTTATTGCTTCTTCCCACACGTCCACGCATCTGGTGCAAATCACTCAAGCCAAAATTCTGCGCCTGGTTGATGATAATCGTATTGGCATTCGGTATATCAATGCCACTCTCGATAATGGTGGTTGCCAGCAGCACATCATAATCATAGTTCACAAAGTCGAAAATAATCTTCTCCAGCTTTTCGGGCTCCATCTGTCCATGACCTATGCAGACACGGCAATCGGGTATATTCCGCTTGATCATGGCTTCCAATTCTACCAGATTCTGTATGCGGTTATTGACAAAGAATACCTGTCCGTTACGACTCATTTCAAAATTGATCGCTTCCGTTATGATATCTTCATTAAAGGTATGCACCTCTGTCTGAATGGGATAACGGTTGGGAGGCGGAGTCTGAATGACAGAAAGATCACGGGCGCCCATTAACGAGAACTGCAAAGTACGGGGGATGGGGGTAGCGGTCATAGTGAGTGTATCCACATTCACTTTCATCTGACGCAACTTCTCTTTCACACTAACTCCGAACTTTTGTTCCTCATCAATGATCAGCAATCCTAAATCTTTGAACTTAACGCTTTTACCGATGATTTTATGTGTACCGACCAAAATATTTATTTTCCCATCCGCCAGTTCCTTCACTATTCTGGAAACATCTTTCGCACTGCGGGCACGGCTCAAATAATCCACCTTACATGGAAAATCTTTCAACCGTTCGCTGAAAGTCTGAAAGTGCTGATAGGCCAGCACCGTAGTGGGAACCAGCACAGCCACCTGTTTGTTATCAGCCACAGCCTTGAAAGCAGCACGAATAGCCACTTCAGTCTTTCCGAAACCCACATCACCACACACCAGACGGTCCATAGGACGGTCGCTCTCCATATCGGCTTTGGCATCCTGAGTCGCTTTCAACTGATCGGGGGTATCCTCATAAATAAAGCTCGCCTCTAATTCATGTTGCATAAAACTGTCGGGACTATACGAGAATCCTTTTTCCTGTTTACGTTGCGAATACAGTCTGATCAGGTCACGGGCTATATCTTTGATTTTGCTCTTGGTACGCTCTTTCATTTTTTCCCACGCACCGGTCCCCAATTTGTTCAGGCGGGGAGTTTCTCCCTCCTTCCCTTTATACTTGGATATTTTATGCAGGGAATGAATGGAAACAAATACCACATCCTCATTCTGATAAATAAGTTTAATCACTTCCTGGGTAGTATTTCCATTCGGAATGCGTACCAAACCGCCAAAACGGCCTACACCATGATCTATATGTACCACAAAGTCACCCGGCTCAAACTGGCTCAACTCTTTTAAGGTCAATGCCACCTTACCGCTACGCGCCTTGTCACTACGAAGATTGTATTTATGGAAACGGTCAAAAATCTGATGGTCTGTAAAAAAGCAGCTTTTCAATACATTATCTGTAAAGCCCTCATGTAAAGTCTTGTTGACTGGAATGAACGTGATATGATCGCCACGCTCCTCAAAGATATCTTTCAGACGCTTTGCCTGCTTCTCACTATCGGTACATATATATAAGGTGTAACCTCGTTTCTGATAATCAGTGAATGAAGTGCTTACCAAATCAAAATTCTTATGAAAAATAGGCTGGACCGTCGTATCGAAAGCCTGTGGAGTTCCTGTAGGTTTGTTACCAAATTCAATCCGTTTGAAATCCAAAGCCCGTACTGTAAATTCCGCCCCGTCTATCAGCTTCAGTTCCAAATTCATCAGTTCCGTCTTCTCTCCCTCGTATGCGGCAAGCGCCTGAGGAGAGAGTGCCTCCTCCCGTACTACCTGTATTCTTTCACGTACCCAAAGAAAGTCTTTCATTGCCAGAACTGTTTCCTGAGGAATGAATTCAAAGAAAGACACCCCGCTCTTGTCGGCGGCATTCGTCAGCTCGGGCACGATGGCAATGCTCTGTTTCTTCTCTTTCGAAAGCTGGTTTTCCACTTCAAAAGTACGGATGCTGTCTACCTCGTCACCAAAAAAGTCAATACGGTAAGGATACTCGGAAGCAAAAGAGAAGACGTCAATAATACTACCGCGTACAGCATATTGCCCCGGTTCATAAACATAATCCACATGCTCGAATCCGTAACCGGCCAGCACTTCCGTGATAAACTCTGTGTCCACATGCTCACCCACACCAAGTTTTAACGTCTTGTCCATCAGTACCTCTTGTGATACCACTTTCTCCGCCAACGCTTCGGGATAAGTCACCACACATAGCGGATCGCCTTTCTGTAAACGGCTCAGCACTTCCGTACGCAGGATCTCATTGGCTGCATCTTTCTGCCCATATTTAACAGCCCGACGATACGAGGATGGAAAGAACAAAATATGCTCATCACCGTTCACCTGTGTCAGGTCATGATAAAAGTAACCCGCTTCCTCCAAGTCACCCAGTACAAATACAAATGTCTGTTTATTCTCTCTAAGAAAGGAGGAAACAAATAAAGCTGCCGCAGAAGCATGTAATCCTCCCAGGAAAATAGTCCTCACTGAGGAATCTTCCAATAACGCAGCCAGTCCCTTAGTGTTAGGATGACCGGCATAAATACGTTGCAATTCCGAAATATCCATATCTTTTTTTAAGATGGGGACAAAATTAAAGAAATATCTGATTACTTCCTCCTTTTTTTGCCAACTATTCAAGATTTTCCTATTTTTGTACGCTAATATATAACCCCATGGAAACAAAAGCAATAAACACAAAATTGAAAGGACACGCACGTGTAGATGTAGCTGATGTGCTACGCGGACTGGCAGTGATGGGAATCATCATCCTGCACTCTATCGAACATTTTAATTTCTACTCATTTCCCGATACAGCCGGACAAAGTGCGTGGCTGAACTTCTCGGACAAAGCCATTTGGAACGGGTTATTCTTCATGTTCGGCGGAAAAGCATACGCCATATTCGCTTTACTTTTCGGTTTTAGCTTTTTTATTCAAGATGACAACCAACGCCTACGGGGCAATGATTTCCGTCTACGTTTTTGTTGGCGGTTAATTCTTCTTTTCCTGATAGGTAATATCAATGCCAGTTTTTTCACAGCGGAAGTGCTGGTCCTTTATTCTTTAGTAGGTTTCATCCTGCTACTGACTTGCCGGCTGAAAGACAAATGGATATTTGCATTGGCATGTCTGCTATTGATCCAGCCATTGCCACTTTATTATGTAATACGTGCCTGTCTCGATCCGGAATTTGTTACTCCGGCCATCCCCACCCGCAGCTTCTGGAATGCAACTTTTGCAGTGCAAAGCAATGGTAATTTTCTGGAAACCATCCGTGTCAATTTATGGGAAGGACAGTTGGCAAGCCTTGCCTGGGCTTGGGATCACGGACGGGTATTCCAAACAGCCGCCCTTTTCCTGCTCGGTATGCTGATAGGGCGCAAGGGACTTTTTTTGAAAGAGCACTTGAAGGTATGGAACAAGGTACTTGCAGGCTCACTCGTCGCATTTTTCCCTTTATATGGGTTGGGCAATATGCTACCGGACTTTATCACAAATAAATCCATTCTGACCCCTCTTTCACTAATCATCACCTCGCTTTCCAATTTTGCATTTATGCTGATTCTGGTATCCGGTGTCGTCTTCGCTTTTTACAAGACAAACTTACACGACGGATTAATGAAAATAACGCCATACGGAAAGATGAGCCTTACCAATTATATTACTCAAAGTATAGTAGGTTCCATGTTATACTACAACTGGGGATTTGCATTGCACAATCAGTTTGGCATCACAGCCAGCTGCCTGGCAGGAATAGTTTTCTTCATCTTGCAATTCTCTTTCTGCCGCTGGTGGATGAATCACCACTCTCACGGTCCGATGGAATATATATGGAAACGGGCAACCTGGCTGAAATAAGCCAAGAACCGAAGTCTGCCCGCATTTGTTTATAAAAGACATACAAATAGAACTTTAAAATATGCGCGAAGAAATCATAAAACTATTAGACCAATATCGGTTAAAAGAAGCATTATCCCAAATGACAGGATATGCCACCCATACTTCCGACTGGCAATTAAAGAATGAGCTAGAAGCCCTGCAAACGTCATACGACCTGATGCTGCAATATACTTCAAAAGGGATGAAAGATCCCAATAAGGTGGAAATATACCATAAAATGTTACGCACGGCATACGAACTGGCCGACCGTATCCATATAGCCGTACAGGCAACACAAAATTACGGAGCCTATTATGACACAATGCGCACTTTTGTCCAAAGCCCTCCTCACAGCTATGCCGAATTACAAATGCAACTGGAGGCGTATACAGAAGATATGGCTACAGCACCATTGATATATACCACCGAGGCCAAAATAAATGAAGAAATGGATGCCATGAGAAAACGTCACGAAACAGCCGTAGACGAATTATTTGAAAAAATATGGGTATCCACCCGGTGGAGTGAATCGGAATATGCTGAAGCGCAAACTTTGTTCAACTCACTATTGATCCAAGTCAACGACCTTTCCATAATGGTCAGCGCCGTTACCATGAGCCTGCTGCAAATATTCGACATCCGCAAGTTCATGTTTCTATTGAACGCCTATACCCATCAGGATACCATGCTGAATCAGCGGGCTATTGCAGGGATCGCACTAACATGCTACTATTATGAAAAGCGTATCCTTCAATACCCTGAAGCCGTGTCGCGCATAAATGAACTGAATGAAAATTCCGAGTTCATCAAAAACCTGCATCATATCCAGATTCAATTATTGCAATCTTCCCGTGAAACCCGAAAGATAGACAAGAAGATGCGTGAAGAAATCATTCCCGAAATGATGAAAAATCCCAAACTTAATTTGGAAGGACTGGATGAAGATGCCGAAGATCATAATCCGGAATGGGAAGAATGGATTGACCGTTCAGGCATTACCGATAAATTGCGCGAATTAGGTGAACTGCAAATGTCCGGGGCAGATGTGTATATGAGTACCTTTTCACAGCTGAAACAATTCCCGTTTTTCCGCAAAATTTCTCACTGGTTCTATCCTTTTGACCCCC
>OGDH01000331.1_pt1 | contig 10995 bp, 11 predicted proteins | sample 1570381 | NCBI WGS metagenome assembly OGDH01 (sample SAMEA2582177, study PRJEB24529) | metagenome | reverse complement strand
GGGCCGCGACGTCTGCGAGGAGGCCGCGGGCCGCCGAAGCACCACAGCCAGCCGCAGGGGCTGGCAAAAACATAGGCCATCGACCGGATGATGACGATGAGCAGCACAACGCTGACCACAAGGGTCAGGATGTCGGTCAGGGTGCTGCCGCCGCTGCTCTGCCCGCCCTGATAGCTGGGCTGCACGGTGCTGCCGTTCTCATAGCTTCCATTGTCCAGATTTACGCCATAAATGCTCGCAATGGTGTCGGCCACATTATTTGCACAGGTGATTACTGCATCGCTATAATCACGGTTTGCAAAATCACTTTCCATGGTCTGGGCGATGGCGCTGGCCTGCTTTGCCAGCGTGGTGTTGCGGAAGCCATCGCCGTAGGTCAGGTAGTAGTCTCCATCCGCATACTGCGCCGACTCCATCACAAGCAGGATCAGAACACCATTATTGTTCGTGGCATTGCCGATTCCCCAAGCGTTAAATACTTCTGTGGCATAATCTTCCGTAGAAAGATTACCTGTATACTGCACAGTCAAAACACCAATTTGTGCGCCTTTACAGTTCGTCTCCAATTTTGCATTCAATTCTTCAATCGTCTGCGTTACTTGGCTATTCAGCGCATTGGCATCGTCCACCACGCACTGATCCTTGGGCAGGCTGGGCAGCTGGGCGGCAAAGGCCGCCGGGCACAGCACTGCCGCGCTGACCACCACGGCCAGCACCAGTGCGCTGATGCGTTTTGCAAAATTTTTCATGCGAAGGGCTCAACCTCCTTCACGCCGGCAACTGCGCCCAGCACACCGGCCGGGAAGCCGCCGACTTCCTTCTGATATTCATACACCGCCGTATTGTACTGCAAGGTACCAATGATGGTGGCTGCACTGTTGAATTGGCCGTACTGTCCCTGCACCGCACCCATCTTCATGGGGTCTGCGGCCTGCTCCTGCAACTTTGCATACAGCTGGTCGATGGCAGCGCCCAGCGCCTGATCGGCCTGATACAGCGCGTGCATCGTGCTGCCCTGATAATAGGGCAGCGAGATCAGCGACTGGCTTTTGCCGCCGTTCTGCACCGCCTGCAGACAAGCGGAGAAATCGTTCAGCGCAGTCTGTGCAGCCAGCACCTCGGCGCTGTCTGCGCCAAGGGTGTTGGAGGCGGTGGTCAGAATGTTCGCCGCCGTATTCTCCCGGGTGGTCAGCTCCTCGCTCAGGTTATAGCCGTTGTCGGCGGCGACCCCTGCGGTGAACCACTGGCGGGCGGTGTTGTATTTGCCGCGCAGCTTGGCGCTGCCAAAGCCGAAAAAGGCTGCCAGCATCACCACTACGCTCAAAGCCAGCGCCGCCGCCCGGGTGGAAAGCGCTGCGGGCAGCTTTGCTTCCAGTGCGGCCAGCTTCTGCTGACGGGGCGTCAGCCTTACGGCCTGCTCCGGCTTTGCCTTTTCGCGGTAGCTGCCCGCGTCAAAGCCGCCGGGAGCGGTTTGTTTGTTCTGAGAAAAATCAGCGTTTGCCATTTCAGCTCCGGATCTCCATCATTTTGGTTTTCAGTTCGTCCTCGATGCGGGTCAGCTCCTGCTCGGCGGCGGCGCGCTTTGCGCGGCCCTCGCTCTGGATCTTGTTCAGCTCGTCCAGCGTCTCGATCAGGCTCTTGTTGGTCTGCTGCAAGGTCTCGATATCCACAATGCCGCGCTGGCTCTCCTTGGCGGTCTCGATGGTGCCCAGCTTCAGCGCCTCGGCGTTCTTCTTCAGCAGATCGTTGGTCATGTTGGTCACAGCGCGCTCTGCCTGCATGGCCTGCTGGCTGTGTGCCAGACCCAGTGCCAGCACCATCTGGTTCTTCCACAGAGGGATGGTGTTCACGATGGTGGACTGGATCTTTTCTGCCATCATGGTGTTGTTGTTTTGCAGCAGACGGATCTGGGGGCCCATCTGCAAGCTGATGTTGCGGGTCAATTCCAGATCGTACAGCTTTTTCTCAAAGCGCTCGCACTGGTCGGAAAGGTCGCGGGCGGCCTGTGCATCCTCCGGCAGACCGGAGACCTTGGCCTTATCCATAGCCTGCTGCAATTCGTTGGCACGCACATCGGCCAGCTTTTTCTTGCCGGCAAGGATATACATGCTCAGCTCCTTGAAGTAGGCCATGTTCAGCTCGTACATCTTATCCAGCATGGCGATATCCTTGAGCAGCTGCACCTGATGGGCTTCCAGCATGGACTGGATTTTTTCCACGTTGGTCTCGGTCTTGTCGTACTTGGTCTTGAGGGCATCCAGCTGGCTGGTTTTCTTCTTGAAGAAGCCCATAATGCCCTTCTGCTGCTCCTCGTTGGCGTCAAAGCTCTTCAGCTCGCCAATGAGGTTGGTGATCATATCGCCCACCTCGCCCAGATCCTTGGTGGACACCTTGGAGAGGGCAGCCTCGGAAAAATCGCCGATCTTCTTCTGGCAGGCAGAGCCGTACTGCAGCACCTGCTGGCTGTTGGTGATATCGATCTTCTGGGCAAACTGATCCACCATGGCCTGCTCCTCGGGGGTCAGGTTCACCTGTGCTTCCGGGGCGGGAGCTGCGGCGGGCTTTTCCTCCTGCGGCACAGCGGCGGGGGTGGGGTCCAGCGTCAGGGTGGGCACTGCGGGGGCATCCAGGTCAAAATTCAGAGTATTGTCAGCCATAAGTGATTCCTTCCTTTCAAAATCCCGAGGGGATATTCTGGTTTTACTTGCTCAGACCCTGCCCTTTCAGCATATTCTGCAAAACGGTCAGGTCTGCGGACAGGTCCATGCTCTCTGCCGCGTACAGGGCATCCAGCTGGTTTTCAAAAGCCGTGGCAATGGAGGCGGCGTTGTGCTCCACCTCGGCGCGGATGGCGGCGGCGTTCTCGCCCCGCACACCCTGCTTTGCCAGCTTTGCGTACTGCTGCAGAACGTTTACGGCGTCCGGCAGATAGTAGTTGGCAAACCGGCGCACCTGCTTTGCCTTGGCGGGGTTTGCTTCCACGGTTTCCACAATGGAGCGTCCTGCCTTTTCCATGCGGGTCATGGCGGCGGACAGCTGCGGGTCGGGCAAAGCCTCGTTCAGTGCGTGCAGGGTGTCCAGCTTCTGCTGGATGTCGGTCAGCATCTGGTCCACATCCTCCACACCGGTGTGGAAGGGTACCTCGTGCTCCACCACCCGGGGCGGGCAGGTCTTTTTTGCCACGCCAAAGGCCACGGCGGCACCGCCCAGCGCCACCAGCAGCGCCCATAATTTGTATACCGGCAGCACCGCGCACAGCACCACAAACACCAGCGCCATGGCGTAAAAAGGCAGCACGCTGGGCTTTTGGGTGCGGATGATCTTGCTCATGGTCATTTCTCCTTGTCCGGGGCAGTGCGCCCCTTATGATATCCATAATACAACGTCCGCAAAAAAACGCAAGTATCCCGTAAAAGAATTTACAGCCTTGTCATCATTTTACGATCCAGTCCGCCAGCGCAGCGCCCCAAAGCTCCTCCAGCCGGGCGGGGCTGCAGGCGGCGTTGGCGGGGCTTGTACTGGGCAGACGGACAGCCGGGATGCCGGTAAGCGGCTGCTGATATTTTGTATAGATACGGTAGGCTGTGGCACCGTTGCAGAACACCGCCCGGATGGGTGCTTTGCGCAGCAGCCCGGCGATATCGTTGGGCACCACATCCCGGATGGAGGCATCCGATGCGCCGGTGATGGTGCAGCTTTCCAGCGTATCCCACAGCGCCAGCCCGTGGCGCAAAAGCAGCTGCTTTTTGGCGGCGATATCCTCCCGCGCGGGCAGCGGCTCTCCGGTCAGCGCCGCCAGCAGCGGCCAGAACCGATTTTGCGGATGGCCGTAGTAAAAGGCCATCTCCCGGCTTTTGGGGCTGGGCCATGTGCCCAAGATCAGCGCCCGGCTGCGGTCATCGTACACCGGTGCAAAGCTCATAAGCTGCCGCCTGCGCTTTCAATATTGCCCCATGCAGAGCCAAAGTCCTTGCCGGAGGGCTCGGCGCGCGGGCCGTCGAACCACAGCTCCTCGATCAGCGCCGCCACGCCGTCCTCCCGCACATCCCCGATGATCCGGTCGGCAGCGGCCTTGGCGTCCGGGGTGCCGTTTGCCATGCAGGCACTCAGGCCCGCGACTTTCAGCATCCCCACATCGTTGGCAGAATCGCCCACAGCCACGGCATCCGCCAGCGTAAGCCCCATCTGTGCACACAGGTCGGCAAGCCCTACGCCCTTATCCATGCCGCCGCGCACGATATCGTAGTAGCAGTAGCCGTCCGCGTTCTGCGCGCCCGTCTGCATCCAGTGCAGGCCAAGGTAGCCGTATTTTTCGTGGAAGTGCTCCACTTCCTGCGGCGGCATGGCGGCAAAGGCGGCGTGGGGCATATCCACCAGATGCCTGTCCTGATCCTCGCCGTCCACGCAGTCCAGCCCGGGGCTGTTCATCATCTGATAGCCGGTGTGCAGATACTCGTACTCGCAGTAGGCGTAATAGGCATCCCGGAAGTTGAATTGCAGCGGGTAGTTATAATCCTCGCAAAAATCCACCAGCACATACATCTCCTCGCTGGTAAGCGGATGCTCGGCTATTACGTTGCCCTGCCTGTCCACCACGCAGGCACCGTTGCAGGTAATGGCGTAGTCGTACCGGATGCCGCCCAGCTGGTTTTTATCCCGGATGGCCGGGTAAGAGCGGCCGGTGCTGAGCACGAACTTGCCCCCGGCAGCCTGCAGCTTTTTTACCGCCTTTACCACCGCCGGGCGGGGCTTTGCTTCGCCAAAGGGCATCAGCGTGTTGTCGTAATCACTTGCCAGAATCTTATATTGCATGGTTCTCTCTCCTGTGTGCATCGTTTTCCCCCAGTATAACACATTTCAAAGTCCAGCGGGAGAGGGGGAAAAGAAAAATGGGACAGCAGAATACCCGCAGGCATCCCACTGTCCCGAAATTCAAAATATCTTTCCTTATCAGGCAAACACCGCCACGACCACCTGCATGGCCACGCCCACAAAGGCACCGGCTGCCCATGTCAGGCCGGTGATAAAGAGGTTCTGCTTCCACGAGGGATTGGCGCGCCACAGCACTGCCAGACCCACACCCGCACCGGTGCACAGCCCCGCCACAAGGCTGGAAAAGCGCAGCGCACCCTCCACATACAGCTGTGTCAGCAGCACGCTGGCGGCGCAGTTGGGGATTAGCCCCACCAGAGCCGCCACCACCGGCTGGAAAAAGCCCATGCCGCCCAGCATCTCGGCGAACACGTCCTCGCCCACGCCTTCCACGATCATGCCAAACACCAGACTGAAAGCGAAGATGAACACAAAAATCTCCAGCGTGTGGCGCAGCGCCGCCTGCCAGATGGGCTTTTCGTTGCCCTCGGCATCGCTGTGCTCCTCGTGGCAGTCCACCTCGTCCGCATGGCCGGTGTAGCCGCCCCGCAGCCCCTTGGGCAGCACGCCCCGCAGCACAAAATCCAGCACAAAGCCCACCACGATGGCGTACACCACCTTGATGACCATCAGGACGGCCAGCTTATCCCAGTAGGCGGGCATAGAGACCAGCAGCGGGATGGCCTCATCGCTGGTGGCAAGGTACACCGCCATCAGCGTGCCCAGCGTGATGACCCGGGAGGCGTAGAAGTTGGACGCAATGGCGGAGAAGCCGCACTGCGGCACACAGCCCAGTACCGCGCCCGGCACAGCGCCCCAGCGCCCGCCGCCCGCCAGCAGTGCCTCGATGCGCTCGCCGTGGCGGTGCTCGATATACTCGATCAGCAGGTAGGCCAGAAACAGAAAGGGCAGCATCTTGGCGGTATCCACCAAGGTTTCGCCCAGAACATCCAGAAACAGTTCCATAAATAATCGCTCCAAAGACCCGCAGGGGGTCGTCTCTCAATAATTTGCAATCAGTTTGCATTTTCGTGCAGGGAAGATTATACACGATATCCTTCCCAATTGCAATACCAAATTGCAAATTGGTTGCAATTTTATGTTATAGAACGCTGCAGCGTGTAAAAAAGCGTGAAAAAGAGGTTCTGAAAAGCCCGCGGGCTTTTCAGAACCTCAAAATTTCAAATCGTTCTTCCGCTGATGATGCGCAGAGCAACGCGGAGTGCATTCCAAATCGTCCCACGCAGCAAGGAAGCTGTGGTCGGTTTTACCCCTTCAGCGGTACAAAGCCCACAAGGTCCTTGACCACCTCGCCGCCGATGATCAGACCGGCCACCGAGGGCACAAAGGCGTTGGAGCCGGGCACGGTGCGGCGGGGCGTGCCCTTGCGCTGGGCATCTGCCGGGCAGGTGTCGCCCTGCGCTGCGCCGTCTGCCATGGGAGTCAGGGCAGGCTCGGTGGAGTAGACCACCTTCAGGTGCTTGATCTTGCGCTTGCGGCACTCGGTACGCATCACCTTGGCCAGCGGGCAGACCGAGGTCTTGTAGATATCAGTCACCTCAAAGCGGGTGGGGTCCATCTTGTTGCCTGCGCCCATGGAGCAGATGATGGGGGTGCCCGCCTCCTTGCACTTCATCACCAGCGCCAGCTTGCCGGTAACGGTGTCGATGGCGTCCACCACATAGTCGTACTGGGTAAAATCGAAATCGTCCTGCGTCTCCGGGCCAAAGAAGCACCGGTGGGTGGTCACCTTGATGTTGGGGTCGATATCGTGGATGCGCTGTTCTGCCACATCCACCTTATACTGCCCTACCGTGCTGCGGGTGGCGATGATCTGACGGTTGAGGTTGGTCAGGCAGACCTTATCGTCGTCGATCAGATCCAGTGCGCCCACGCCGCTGCGCGCCAGCGCCTCCACCGTGTAGCCGCCCACGCCGCCGATGCCAAACACTGCCACCCGGGCGTGGTGCAGCTTTTCCATAGCCTCTGCACCCAGCAGCAGCTGGGTGCGGGAATACTGATCCTGCATTTTGTTCTCCTTACTTTTCTACGCGGGTGATGGTGCCGCCGCCCAGCACCACATCGCCCTGATACAGCACGGCAGCCTGTCCCGGGGTGGGGGCACGCTGGGGCTGGTCGAATTCCAGCCGGAAACCGTTTTCTGCGGGGTAGACGGTGGCCTGCTGCTCGGCCTGATGATACCGGGTGCGGGCAGTAACCCGCAGCGGCCCGGTCAGCGCCGGAATGGCGATCCAGTTCACATCCTCTGCGTAGACGATGCGGTCAAACAGTTCGCTTTCCGGCCCGACGGTAACGGTATTGGCCTGCATATCCTTGCCGCAGACGTACACCGGTGCACCCAGCGCAAGGCCAAGCCCCTTGCGCTGCCCCAGCGTGTAGCGCACTGCGCCGCTGTGGGTACCCACCACCTTGCCGCTCCGATCCAGAAAATCCCCGGCGGGGTAGTGCTTGCCGGTAAACTGCTCCATAAAGCGGGCATAGTCGCCGTCCGGCACAAAGCAGATATCCTGACTGTCGTGCTTTTGGGCGTTGATAAAGCTGTGCTCCTGCGCGATCTCGCGCACCTCGGTCTTGTGCAGCGCCCCCAGCGGCAGGCGGATATGTGCCAGCTGCTCCTGCGTAAGGTTATACAGCACATAGCTCTGATCCTTGCCCTCGTCCAAGCCCTTTTTCAGCAGCCAGCGGCCGGTGGCTGCATCCTGCTCCACCCGGGCGTAGTGGCCGGTGACCACATACTCCATGCCGTGTGCCTCCGCCCAGTCCAGCAGGTGGCGGAATTTCATATATTTATTGCAGTCGATGCAGGGGTTCGGGGTGCCACCCGCCTCGTAGACGTGGATGAATTTTTCAATGATCTGTGCCCGGAAATCGGCAGTGAAATCCAGCACCTGATACGGCATATCCAGTGCAAAGGCCACCTCGGCGGCGTCCTCGATATCCTTTTCCGAGCAGCAGGTCTGGTAGCCGGACTGTCCCAGCGTTTCGTTGTGGGTGAGCCGCATGGTGATGCCGGTGCAGTCGTAGCCTGCCTGCTGCATCAGGCAGGCCGCCACCGAGCTATCCACGCCGCCGCTCATGGCAATGAGGGCGCGGGGACGGTTTGCAGGGTTCTGAGTGGTCATAGGTTCTCCTTTTATGGATTCAACATACTAAAGCAGTAGTATAATACTACCGCAGCATAAACCGCTTGTCAAGACGCTATAATTTTCTGCGCCGCAGCCAGCAGCGCCGGTTTTTCGTTGGGGTATTCTGCGCGGATGACGCCGTCCAGCAGCGCTTCCAGCACCCGGCGCAGCGCAGGGCCTGCCGGGATGCCCGCCGCCATCAGGTCGCGGCCGTTCACCGCCAGCTGGCTCACCCGGCAGCATACGCCGTCGGCTTCCAACTGCCGCGCCCGCTGCGCCGCAAGGGCGCAAGCCGAGGCAGCTTGCGGGTGCAGCGCCGCGCACAGCGCACACAGCCGCTCCACGGTGCGCAGCCCGTACCGCCCTAAAAGCCGCCGGATGGCAACCTCTCCCGCGTGTGCGGGAGTTTCTCCGAGGACCGTCCGCTGGGGTGGGACCCTGCTGCCGCAGGCAGTAGGGCGGGCGATGGAATGGCCTGCAACAGCAACGACTGCCGCCTGCGGCGGAAACAAGGAGTTGCTGTTGGGGCAGCGGCCAGCAGGATGCGAGTGCTGCTCAAGGCACGAAGCATCCGTTGGGTGCCGCAACCCGTACTCGTGTCCGAGGAGAAAGCTCCCGTACACGCCCTCCCCTGCCGTTTCCCGCACAAGTATTGCGGTCTCCTCGATACAGCTATTAGAGCAGCGCAGCCGTTTGAGCACCCGGCGGGTGTCGGTCTCGCCCAGAGCGCCCAGCAGCGCCGCCCAGCGCACCGGCAGGTTTTCCTCTCCCGCTGGACAGGCATCCACCACCGGCTTTGCGGCGGTCAGGCTTTCCGGGGTCAGCTCCGGCAGCACCACCGCCAGCACGGCGGGCTCCAGATACGCCCCCGGCTGCGGGGCAGCCAGCAACTTTGCCAGTTCCTCCTGAATGCGCTCGGCAGAGATGCAGTCCAAATGCGGCGCCAGCTGCCGCGCCGCCCGGGCGGTGGCTGCATCCAGCGCAAAGCCGAACCTTGCGGCAAAGCGGTACAGCCGCAGGATGCGCAGTGCATCCTCGGTAAACCGCTGCTGCGGCTCACCCACCGCCCGCAGCAGACCGTTTTGCAGGTCTTTTTGCCCGCCAAAGGGGTCTACCAGCCCCTCGGCTGCATTATACGCCATAGCGTTGATGGTAAAATCCCGCCGGGCAAGATCCTCCCGCACGTCCGGTACGAACTGCACCGCGTCCGGGTGACGCCCATCGGTATAGCTGCCCTCGGTGCGAAAGGTGGTAGTTTCGTACAGCTGTCCACCGTATTTGATGGTGACCGTACCGTGCTGCAAGCCGGTGGGGATGCACTGCTCTGTCCCGAACAACTCCATCACCTGCTGCGGCAGGGCACTGGTGCACAGGTCCCAGTCGTGGGCGGTGCGCCCCAAAAGACTGTCCCGCACGCAGCCGCCTACGGCATAGGCTGCGTAGCCCGCCGCGTGCAGGGCGTCCAGCAGGGCAGCTGCCCCGGGGTCAAGTATCAGCTTCATTCCTCGTTCTCCTCGTAATGCAGGGTGATGCATTTGCCGTCAAAGCCGCATTCTGCCGCCGGGAAGATGCTTTGCGCCTGTGCAAGCTGCTGTTCCGGGTCGGTGATCATGGGGGAATAGTGCACCAGCCACAGCCGCTTTGCCCCGGCTTTTGCCGCCAGCGCTGCGCTTTGGCCAAAGGTGCTGTGCCCCCACTGCGCGGCCTGTTCCTGCTGCTCCGGCAGGGCATAGGTGGCATCGCAGAGCAGCAGGTCTGCCCCCTGCGCCGCCTGTTCCAGCGCCGGGCAGGGCGCACTGTCGCCGGAAAAGACGAACCGCAGTCCCTTGCGGGGCGCGCCCAGCACCTCGGCGGGCTGCACCATACGCTCTGCCAGCGGGACAGCCTGTCCCCGCTGCAAAAGCCGCCACTGGGTCACCGGTACGCCCAGTGCCCGCGCCTTTTCCGGGTCGAACCTACCCGCCCGGGGCAAGTCCAGCCGGTAGCCCAGACTGCGCACCCGGTGCTTTGTTGCCACCGGCAGCAGCGTTGCCCCGGCGGGCCATCCATCCGAAAGAGCATCCAGCGCCACAGGCTGCCCGGCGCGGCAGACCAGCGGCTTTACTGCGTAGGGCAGCGGCCCGGTCAGGGCATATACCGCCTGCCAGACCTCCAAAAGCCCCTCCGGCCCCAGCAGCACCAGCGGGCGGGTGCGTCCCTGCGCCCCAAGGGTCTGTAAAAGCCCGGGCAGACCAAAGATATGATCTCCGTGGTAGTGGGTCAGGCAGATGGCGTCTGCGCGCATCAGGTTCACCCCGGCGCGGCGGGCGGCGGTCTGGGTGCCCTCGCCGCAGTCCAGCAGCAGGCTGTGCCCGCCGCACTCCGCCACAGCGGCGGTCAGGGCGCGCTCCGGCAGCGGCATGGTGGCAGCCGTGCCCAGCAGTGTAATGGTCAGCATAAGCAGTTCCTCCGTGGTTCTTCCCTGTTATCTTACCACAAACCCCGCTTGTGCACAATTCTTTCTGCTGCGGCATAAGCTGGGCAGAGCCTTGAAAAAGGAGGGCGCAGCCTATGCAGCGTGACCGCAGAAAACGCTATTCCCCCGCCCGGCATCCGGTGCTTTTGCGCAGGGTGCTCTTGGTGCTGTGCATTCTGGCGGTGCTGTGGCTGGGGTACAGCTGCATGATGCCGCAGCTGCTTTTTTCTGCCCGGGGCACCATGATTTTTGTGCCAGACCCGCCGCTGCGGGGGTAGCGGGACGATCGGGAATGCCCTCCGCGTTGCTCTGGGCATATTCAGCGGAAAAATTATTTATATTTTCGGGTTTCAGAAACGCCTGCGGGCGTTTCTGAAACCCATTTTCACGGGGAGGGGTTTAGAACGAACTCCCTCAGTCAAAACCTGACGGTTTTGCCAGCTCCCTCGAAGAGGGAGCCCTTGGCATGGTGGGAAAGTTTCTTATTGCTTCTGAAACTTTAGCAACAGGGTTAGCGGCGTG
>OGDH01000328.1_pt1 | contig 11050 bp, 6 predicted proteins | sample 1570381 | NCBI WGS metagenome assembly OGDH01 (sample SAMEA2582177, study PRJEB24529) | metagenome | reverse complement strand
TCGGTAACTCCAACTTCATCAGAGCATCTACTGTCTTAGCTGTTGAGCTATAGATATCGATTAATCTCTTATAAGAAGAAAGTTCAAACTGTTCACGTGACTTCTTGTTAACGAAAGTCGAACGGTTTACAGTGAAAATACGTTTGTGAGTAGGCAATGGAATAGGACCGCTAACAATAGCGCCTGTAGCCTTCACTGTTTTCACGATCTTTTCAGCAGACTTATCCACCAAGTTGTGATCGTATGATTTCAGTTTAATTCTAATTTTTTGACTCATTAGATTGTTATTTATAAAATGATTAAAAAAAACATATAAAGTGGGGCCGGATTAAGAGTCATTCGCTAACCCGTTGCCCCAAATTATTCTTTATTATACTAAGTCTACACGACCCTTCACTTCTTCAAGTACTGCCTTAGCAATTGAGCTAGACACCTGAGCATGATGGTCATAAGTCATAGATGAAGTTGCACGACCAGAAGTAATAGTACGCAAAGCCGTTACATAACCAAACATTTCAGCCAAAGGCACTTTTGCTTTAACAATACGAGCACCTGAACGGCTTGATTCCATACCTTCTACCTGACCGCGACGTTTGTTCAAGTCACCGATAACATCACCCATGTTTTCTTCGGGAGTTACAACTTCCAATTTCATGATAGGCTCAGTCAATACAGGACCCGCTTTAGCACAAGCGTTTTTGTAAGCCTGAATAGCACAGATTTCAAATGACAACTGGTCAGAGTCAACCGGGTGGAATGAACCATCTTTCAAGACTACCTTCAGTGAATCAAGCGGATAACCTGCCAATACACCATTCTTCATTGCAGTTTGGAAACCTTTCTGAACTGACGGAATAAATTCCTTAGGAATATTACCACCCTTCACTTCATCGATAAATTGCAATCCACCTTGAGTAAAGTCTTCATCAACCGGACCAATTGCTACGATAATATCAGCGAATTTACCGCGGCCACCGGACTGTTTCTTATAAACTTCACGCAATTCAACAGTTTTTGTAATAGCTTCCTTGTAGTTAACCTGAGGTTTACCCTGATTACATTCTACTTTAAATTCACGTTTCAAGCGGTCGATAATAATATCCAAGTGGAGCTCACCCATACCAGAGATGATAGTCTGACCTGACTGCTCATCAGTTTTAACTGTAAATGTCGGGTCTTCTTCAGCCAACTTAGCCAAACCGTTAGACAGCTTATCCAAGTCTTTCTGTGTTTTGGGCTCAACTGCAATACCAATAACCGGATCAGGGAATTCCATAGATTCCAATACAATGGGTGCTTCTTCGTCACACAAAGTATCACCAGTACGAATATCCTTGAAACCAACACCTGCACCAATATCACCAGCACTAATTACTTCAACAGGGTTCTGTTTATTTGAGTGCATCTGGAACAGACGTGACACACGTTCTTTTTTACCGGAGCGAGTGTTATAAATATAAGAGCCGGCTTCTACTTTACCTGAGTAAACACGGAAGAAAGTCAAACGACCTACATAGGGGTCAGTTGCAATCTTAAATGCCAAAGCTGAAGTTTTTTCATCTTCACTGGGTTTACGATCTTCTTCCGCACCTGTGCTCGGGTTAGTACCCACGATAGCAGGAGTATCCAACGGAGAAGGCAAGAATGCACAAACATAATCAAGCAATGTCTGAACACCTTTATTCTTGAACGAAGAACGATGTCCATCTTCAAAGTACCTGCACGCAATGCACGCAAGATTTCTTCTTCAGTGATAGTAGAAGGATCATCAAAGAATTTCTCCATCAAAGTATCATCGAAATCTGCTACTTTTTCAAGCAGTTTTTCTCTCCATTCATTAGCTTCGTCAACCAAGTTTGCCGGGATTTCTTCTACACTGTAGTCTGCTCCCATAGTCTCATCATGCCATAAGATGGCTTTCATCTTAATCAGGTCAACAACACCTTTGAAGTTTTCTTCCGCACCGATAGGAATTACAACAGGACAAGGATTTGCACCGAGCACAGTTTTCATCTGACGAACAACTTCAAAAAAGTCAGCACCAGAACGGTCCATTTTGTTAACATAACCGATACGAGGCACATTGTATTTATCAGCCTGACGCCACACTGTTTCCGACTGAGGTTCTACACCACCGACAGCACAATAAGCAGCAACAGCTCCATCCAAAACGCGTAATGAACGTTCTACTTCAGCAGTAAAGTCAACGTGTCCCGGAGTATCAATCAAGTTAATCTTATAAGTATTGCCTGCATATTTCCAACGAGTTGTTGTCGCTGCAGAGGTAATAGTAATACCACGTTCCTGCTCCTGAGCCATCCAGTCCATTGTAGCTGCACCATCATGAACCTCACCAATTTTGTGGGTCAGACCGGTGTAGAACAAAATGCGTTCCGAAGTGGTTGTCTTACCGGCATCGATATGAGCCATAATACCGATATTGCGGGTCAAATGCAAATCATTTTTAGCCATTTTCGTCCTTTACTTATTTAATTATTACTTGATTAGAATCTGAAGTGAGCGAATGCACGGTTAGCTTCTGCCATACGATGCATATCTTCTTTACGCTTGAAGGCACCACCCTGTTCGTTGAATGCGTCGATGATTTCAGCAGCCAACTTATCTGCCATTGACTTACCACCACGTTTACGAGCGAAAAGGATCAAGTTTTTCATTGAGATTGATTCCTTGCGTTCAGGACGGATTTCAGTAGGAACCTGGAATGTAGCACCACCCACACGGCGAGACTTAACTTCCAGCTGAGGAGTTACGTTATCCAAAGCCTTCTTCCAAATTTCCAAAGCTGACTTTTCTTCGTTAGGAAGTTTTGTTTTTACTGTTTCCAATGCAGCATAGAAGATTTCGTAAGAGGTATTCTTCTTTCCATCATACATCAGATGGTTTACGAATTTAGAAACCTTCTGGTCATTAAATACCGGATCCGGAAGGATCACACGTTTTTTTGGTTTTGCTTTTCTCATTTTTCTTAAAAAAATAATGTTTTTTGTTTGGGGCTGCGACTCTTGTTTACTTCAACGCTTCCACCGAAGCATTTACTCAACCTTTATAGCTTATTCCAACAAACCAAAAACTTAAATTAAAATACTTTTTTTCTTTTCGGAATTTCAGCCAGGCTTCAAATTACTTTTTACCTTTACCTTTTGCAGGAGCTGCTGCTTGTCCGGCTTTCGGGCGTTTAGCACCGTATTTAGAACGTCTTTGTGTACGACCAGCCACACCCGCTGTATCCAAAGTACCACGAACAATGTGATAACGTACACCCGGAAGGTCTTTCACACGACCACCACGAACCAATACGATTGAGTGTTCCTGCAAGTTGTGTCCTTCTCCCGGAATATAAGAGTTCACTTCCTTAGAGTTTGTCAGACGTACACGAGCAACCTTACGCATTGCTGAATTCGGTTTTTTCGGAGTAGTAGTATACACACGAACACAAACACCACGTCTTTGAGGACATGAATCCAGTGCCGGAGACTTACTTTTCTCAACCAAAACCTCTCTTCCTTTTCTTACTAGCTGTTGAATAGTAGGCATTTTGTTTGATTTTTAATTGTTATATATTGTTTATTAATTTACTATTTTAATCCAAAACTATACATTTTGGGCTGCAAAGTTACGAATAACATTTTAATAAACAATACTTTCTACTAATAAAAATAGTCTGTTTCTCAAAAAAGTTTTTGAAAAACAGACTACTATGTTATTTTTGCTACAAAAGCCCTTATGCTTCCCCTTTAAATCCGCTTATAGGAGGAATGAATGTTTTTCCATCCGGTCCATTATTTCCCCCATTCATTTCTTCCGGCATTCGAATAGGTCCAAAATTACGTTCGTATTTTGCAACATTCTCCTGTAATGCATACATCAAACGTTTTGCATGTTCAGGAGTCAGTACAATACGTGACTGCACTCCAGCTTTAGGTAATCCCGGCATTACACGCACAAAATCAACAATAAATTCCGAACTGGAATGGGTAATAATGGCAAGATTTGCATACGTTCCTTGAGCTACTTCTTCTTTCAACTCTATCTGCAACTGATTGTTATTTTTTTCGTTTTCCATGATTTTATACTTTAGCATTAAAAAAATATTCTGAATTTCAAGGTCCCCAACTTCTATTCTTTGGTTGGAGTACAAATATAGACATTTATTTGTAATAATACAACATACTGATTATTCTATATAATTTTCCTATAGCATTTACTATAAACCTAAAGAGGCTGATTTCTTAAACAGAAATCAGCCTCTTTTACAGTGTATGTATTAAAAATTACTCTACCTCACTATAATCGAGTACATTCTTACGATTAGCAAGAATGCGATCATATTCTTCCTTCGAACCAACAATAATCTTTTCGAATTCACGCTGACCGGTACCGGCAGGAATCAAGTGACCACAAATCACATTCTCCTTCATACCCTCCAATCTATCAACCTTACCATTGATGGCAGCCTCATTCAAAACTTTCGTTGTTTCCTGGAATGATGCAGCAGACATGAAACTTGAAGTTCCCAAAGCGGCACGGGTAATACCTTGCAGAATCTGAGTAGATGTAGCAGGAATAGCATCACGTACCTCAACAGGCTTCAAATCACGACGTTTCAACATACTGTTCTCATCACGCAACTTACGGGCAGTAACAATCTGACCCGGCTGTAAATTCTGAGAATCACCAGAGTCAACAACTACTTTCTTGCCCCAAATACGATCGTTTTCTTCCATGAACTCTTGCTTATCCACTACCTGCTGTTCCAAGAAGCGAGTATCGCCCGGCTCATCGATTTCTACCTTACGCATCATTTGACGAACAATAATCTCAAAGTGTTTGTCGTTAATCTTCACACCCTGCAAACGGTAAACGTCTTGCACTTCATTTACGATATATTCCTGTACAGCCGTGGGACCTTTAATGGCCAAAATGTCAGCAGGAGTAATCGCACCGTCAGATAACGGAGTTCCGGCACGAACGTAGTCATTCTCCTGAACTAATATTTGTTTAGACAGATTCACCAAATACTTTTTCACTTCACCTGTCTTAGATGTGACAATAATTTCACGGTTACCACGCTTAATCTTACCCATAGTAATTTCACCGTCTATTTCAGAAACGACAGCAGGATTAGATGGGTTACGAGCCTCAAACAGTTCTGTAACACGAGGAAGACCACCAGTGATATCACCAGCCTTGCCTACAGCACGAGGAATCTTCACAATAATGTCACCAGCTTTCACTGCCTGACCGTTTTCAACCACAACATGCCCCCCCACGGGTAAGTTATAAGTACGGATCAAATTACCATCCTCGGTTACAATATGGGCAGAAGGTACTTTTGTCTTATCCTTAGACTCGATAATGATAATTTCACGCAAACCGGTAGCTTCATCAGACTCTACCTTATAAGTTACGTTTTCAACCACACTCTCGAATTCAATCTTACCAGTAGCCTCTGTAATAATAACAGCGTTGAACGGATCCCACTTAGCAATCAGTTTTCCCTTCTCAACAATATCACCGTCCGCAGCATATAATTTTGAACCATAAGGCACATTATGAGTTGACAGGATAATCCCTGTATTCACATCGATAAAGCGGACTTCAGCCAAACGACCGACTACCACTTTCACAGCCTCACCCATTTCATCAACCGTATCTACCGTACGCAATTCTTCGAATTCCAAACGTGCATTATTCTTGGCCACAATGCTTGCATTAGCAGCCATATTACCTGCGATACCACCGGCATGGAATGTACGCAATGTCAACTGTGTACCCGGCTCACCAATAGATTGGGCAGCGATTACGCCGACTGCTTCACCTTTCTGAACCATACGACTGGATGCCAAGTTACGTCCATAACACTTAGCACATACCCCTTTCTTAGATTCACAAGTTAATACCGAACGGATTTCAACGCTTTCAATCGGAGAATCCTCGATTTCCTGCGCAATATCCTCTGTAATCTCCTCTCCACCGGCTACAATCAGTTTACCAGTAGTAGGATGGACGATATCATGTACAGAAACACGTCCTAGAATACGTTCGTACAAAGTAGCAATAACTTCATCGTTATTCTTCAAAGCCGTACAAACCAAACCACGAAGTGTTCCACAGTCTTCTTCATTGATAATCACATCATGCGACACGTCTACCAGACGGCGGGTCAAGTATCCCGCATCAGCAGTCTTCAACGCTGTATCCGCCAAACCTTTACGAGCACCGTGGGTAGAAATAAAATACTCTAACACAGACAAACCTTCTTTAAAGTTTGAAAGAATAGGGTTTTCAATAATCTGTGCGCCTTCAGCACCGGCTTTCTGCGGTTTTGCCATCAAACCACGCATACCAGACAACTGACGAATCTGCTCTTTAGAACCACGGGCCCCGGAATCAAGCATCATAAATACTGAATTGAAGCCTTGGTCATCATTCTTAATCGTCTTGTAAAGTATATCAGACAGGTCACTGTTCACGTGAGTCCATGTATCGATAACCTGGTTATAACGTTCATTGTCAGTAATGAAACCCATATTATAGTTCATCATAATCTGTTCCACTTCCTCATTACCACGTTTTACCAGTTCTTCTTTTTCTTTCGGGATAATAATATCACCCAAGTTGAATGACAGACCACCCTTGAACGCCATATAGTAACCTAAGTTCTTAATACCATCCAAGAATTCACAAGCACGTGCAACACCGACAGCTTTGATAACATCACTAATGATATCTCGCAAAGACTTTTTGGAAATAATGGTATTCAAGTACCCCACTTCCGCTGGAACGATTTCATTTACAATCACACGCCCTACGGAGGTTTCTTTCATCATCACATCTACGATTTTGCCATCTTTGTCCAAGTCCTTCACCACTACGTTGACGATAGCATGAATATCCACTTTACCTTCATTATAAGCAATCAAAGCCTCTTCCGGACCGTAGAAAGTCAAGCCTTCACCTTTAGCCCCTTTTCTCAGCTTGGTAATATAATACAAACCAAGTACCATATCCTGTGCAGGCACAGTAATAGGAGCACCATTAGCAGGATTCAGAATATTATGAGCTTGAAGCATCAACATCTGTGCTTCCAGAATCGCATCATTACTCAAAGGCAAGTGAACCGCCATCTGGTCACCATCGAAGTCGGCATTGAACGCTGTACAAGCCAACGGGTGCAACTGAATAGCTTTACCTTCAATCATATGCGGTTGGAAAGCCTGAATACCCAAACGGTGCAGAGTCGGCGCACGGTTCAGCAATACAGGATGACCTTTCATGACATGTTCCAAGATATCCCAGATCACAGGCTCCTTGCGGTCTACAATCTTCTTTGCAGATTTTACAGTCTTCACAATACCACGTTCAATCAACTTACGGATGATAAACGGCTTGTAAAGCTCTGCAGCCATCAGTTTAGGAATACCACATTCACCCATCTTCAATTCAGGACCAACAACGATAACCGAACGAGCAGAGTAGTCAACACGCTTACCCAGCAAGTTCTGACGGAAACGTCCTTGCTTACCCTTCAAGCTATCGGACAGTGATTTCAATGGACGATTAGCGTCAGTCTTCACTGCACTTGATTTACGTGAGTTATCGAACAAGGAATCGACAGCCTCCTGCAACATACGTTTTTCGTTACGCAAAATCACTTCGGGAGCCTTGATTTCAATCAGTCGCTTCAAACGGTTGTTACGGATAATCACACGACGATACAAGTCATTCAAGTCAGAGGTAGCGAAACGGCCACCATCCAACGGAACCAATGGACGCAGTTCAGGAGGAATAACCGGCACAATACGTACAATCATCCATTCAGGTTTATTACGTCCGCGAGATGCACGGAACGATTCAACTACCTGCAGACGCTTCAAAGCCTCGTTCTTACGTTGCTGCGAAGAATCATTACTTGCTTTATGACGTAATTCATAAGATAAAGCATCCAAATCCAAAGTTGAGAGCAGATCATAAATGGCTTCTGCTCCCATCTTAGCTATAAACTTATTCGGATCTGTATCTTCCAAATATTGGTTTTCTTTAGGAAGTGTATCCAAGATATCCAAATACTCTTCTTCAGAAAGCAAATCATATTTATTAATGCCATCTTCAGCCTTCACACCCGGCTGGATAACCACATAACGTTCATAATATACAATAGCGTCTAGTTTCTTTGTAGGCAGCCCCAACAAATAACCGATCTTGTTCGGCAATGAACGAAAATACCAGATATGCGCTACAGGCACAACTAACTGAATATGTCCCATACGTTCACGACGGACCTTCTTTTCAGTCACTTCAACGCCACATCGGTCACAAACAATACCTTTATAACGGATACGTTTGTACTTACCGCAATGACATTCGTAATCTTTCACCGGACCGAAAATACGCTCGCAGAACAAACCATCACGTTCCGGTTTGTAGGTACGGTAGTTGATCGTTTCAGGCTTCAACACCTCACCGCTCGAATTCTCAAGGATTTCTTCGGGTGAAGCCAAGCCAATTGAGATTTTCGAGAAATTACTCTTTATCTTAGTTTCTTTTCTAAAAGCCATACTTCCTTATTTATAATGTAAAGAGTTATATTTTTTTATTATTCAAGGTTGATACTCAAGCCAAGACCTCTCAGTTCGTGTAACAATACATTCAGAGATTCGGGGATACCCGGAGTTGGCATAGGTTCACCTTTCACAATAGCTTCGTAAGCCTTTGAGCGTCCTACAACGTCATCAGACTTAATGGTCAGGATTTCCTGTAAGATATGTGCTGCGCCGAATGCTTCAAGCGCCCAAACTTCCATTTCTCCGAAACGCTGACCACCGAACTGTGCCTTACCACCAAGCGGCTGCTGAGTAATAAGGGAGTACGGACCGATAGAACGGGCATGCATCTTATCTTCAACCATGTGCCCTAGTTTCAACATATAAGTTACACCCACTGTTGCAGGTTGGTCAAAGCGTTCGCCTGTACCACCATCACAAAGATAAGTCTTACAATAACGAGGCAATCCAGCTTTATCTGTCCATTCATTTAAATCATCCATAGAAGCACCGTCAAAAATAGGAGTAGCAAATTTCACACCCAACTCTTTTCCGGCACGACCTAATACGGCTTCGAAAATCTGACCAATATTCATACGAGAAGGCACACCCAACGGATTCAATACGATATCTACTGGAGTACCATCTGCTAAGAACGGCATATCTTCCTGACGAACCACACGAGAAACAATACCCTTGTTACCGTGACGTCCCGCCATCTTATCACCTACACCAATCTTACGCTTCTTGGCAATATAAACCTTAGCCATCTGAATAATGCCCGCAGGAAGTTCATCACCGATAGTGATAGCAAACTTCTTACGCTTTAATTCAGCATCCAATTCTTTATATTTCTTCAAATAATTCATCACCAAGTCACGAATCATGTCATTCTTATGAGCATCAGCTGTCCACTTGCTCAACTGGATAATAGTATAATCCAATGATTCCAAATCGCGTTTGGTGAACTTCGCCCCCTTGGCAATAACTTCCGTTCCCAAATAATCTTTCACTCCTTGGGAAACCTTACCATTAGTCAAAACCAATAGTTTCTCAATCAAGATATCTTTCAGTTTTGCTGCCTTTTCTTCGAATTCATCATTCAGTTTAGGCAGAATAGCCTTATCGGCATTCTTCTCACTTCTGCTCTTGATAACACGTGAGAACAACTTCTTGTCAATAACGACACCACGTAATGACGGAGAAGCTTTCAATGAAGCATCCTTCACATCACCTGCCTTATCACCGAAAATAGCACGAAGCAATTTTTCTTCCGGAGAAGGATCTGATTCACCTTTCGGAGTTATCTTACCAATCAGGATATCACCCGGTTCGATACGTGCACCTACACGTACAATACCGTTTTCATCCAAATCTTTAGTAGCTTCTTCACTCACGTTAGGAATATCAGAAGTTAATTCTTCCATACCGCGTTTCGTTTCGCGGACCTCCAAAATATATTCATCAACGTGTACAGAAGTCAGCAAGTCCTCACGTACAACGCGTTCATTCAATACAATAGCATCCTCGTAGTTATAACCTTTCCAAGGCATATAAGCCACCAACAGGTTTTTACCCAATGCAAGCTCACCACCCTGAGTTGAATATCCTTCAGTCAGGATATCACCCTTCTTCACACGCTGTCCTTTATCACAAGTAGGACGGAGGTCAATGGTCATGCTCTGATTAGTCTTACGGAATTTAGGAATTCTGTATTCCTTCAAAGCAGGTTCAAAGCTTACAAATTCTTCATCTTCATTTCTGTCATACAAGATACGAATAGTTGTTGCATCGACATATTCTACAACACCATCACCCTCTGCTGCAATCTGAGTACGAGAGTCTTCAACCAACTGTTTTTCAATACCTGTACCTACAATAGGAGCCTCTGTACGCAACAAAGGAACTGCCTGGCGCATCATGTTTGATCCCATCAATGCACGGTTAGCATCGTCATGTTCCAAGAACGGAATCAAAGAAGCAGCGATAGAAGCAATCTGCTGTGGAGAAACATCCATCAACTCTACCTGGTCAGGAGTAACAACAGGATAATCAGCATCACGACGAGCTTTTACTTTCTCACGAACAAATTTGCCTTCATCATCCAATGGAGCATTACCCTGAGCGATTATCTTATCCTCTTCCTCTTCGGCTGTCAGATATTCAATACCTTCATCAGATATATCCACCTTACCATCAGCTACTTTACGATAAGGAGTTGAAATAAAGCCAAGTTCATTAATCTTAGCATACACACACAAAGAAGAAATCAAACCGATATTCGGACCTTCAGGAGTTTCAATCGGACACAAACGACCATAATGAGTATAGTGTACGTCACGAACCTCAAAACCAGCACGTTCACGTGACAGACCACCAGGTCCTAACGCTGACAAACGACGCTTGTTAGTGATTTCAGCCAATGGATTAGTTTGATCCATGAACTGCGACAAAGCATTTGTTGCATAGAATGATTTGATAACAGA
>OGDH01000323.1_pt1 | contig 11148 bp, 10 predicted proteins | sample 1570381 | NCBI WGS metagenome assembly OGDH01 (sample SAMEA2582177, study PRJEB24529) | metagenome | reverse complement strand
TCGCTATTCTGGAAGCAGCCCAGAATGGTGCCGATCTGTGCATCGTCGGCGGGGTTCAGGCTGTAAATGATGGTCTTGGGGCACTCGTCGGTGTCGTTCAGGGCGCTGAGCAGCTGTGCGATCTCGCCGCCGCAGGTGGCGGTGTTGATCATGTCAAAGCCGGTGTCGGGGCCCAGCAGGCTGTTCATCTTGCGGTTCACGCCGCGCAGGCAGTTGTAGTGGATCTGCATGGCAATGCCCAGACGATGGTACTGCTTGCCCAGATGGATCAGGATGTAGGTCTGGTACTTCTCAGCCTCTTCCACGGTGCAGCTCTCGCCCTTCATCACCTTCTGGTAGATGGCGTTCACTTCGTCCTTGGTGGCCTCACGGTAGGGAACATAATCCAGACCGTGGTCGGAAGCGCGGCAGCCCATCTCGGCAAAGAACTCAATGCGCTTGGTCAGGGCATCGGTCACGCAGTCGATGCAGGCCAGCTTTTCCTTGCCCACAACGGCAGCCAGCTTAGCCATGTACTCAGCAAAGCCGGGCTTGCTGATGTTGAGGGCCTTATCCGGGCGGAAGGAGGGAGCCACGGTGAACTTGATGGTGGGATCTTCCTTGATCTTCTTGTGCCAGTACAGGTCATCGATGGGGTCATCGGTGGTGCCGATGAAGGCCACGTTGCTCTGCTCGATCAGGCCGCGGACGGTCAGCTTGGGGTCGTGCTGCAGCTTGTCGTTGCACAGGTTCCACACTTCCTCAGCGGTGTCGCCGTTCAGCACGCCATCGTAGCCAAAGAAAACGTGCAGCTCCAGATTGGTCCAGTGGTACATGGGGTTGCCGATGGCCATGGGCAGAGCCTCGGCAAACTTCTGGAAGCGCTCGCGGTCGGGCTTATCGCCGGTGATGTACTCCTCGGGCACGCCGTTGGAACGCATCACGCGCCACTTATAATGATCGCCGAAGTAGCTGCCGTCCGGGTTGCGGCCGCCCAGCCACACCTGAGCGATGTTCTCAAAGCGGCGGTTCTCGTAGATCTCGCGGGGAGGGATGTGGCAGTGATAGTCGCAGATGGGCATAGCAGCCGCATAGTCGTGATACAGATGCTGTGCGGTAGCAGACTGGAGCATGAAGTCCTTATCCATAAATGCTTTCATGGGATTTTAACTCCTTTTCTCTGATGAATTTGTTAAAATTTAGACAAAAACGGGCATGAAATTGCACCTGCTTGGAACGGGCAGGCTGCCTTATCCTTAGTATACCGGAAAATGCCGATGTATACAACTGAAAAACTGCCAAAATTTCACCCTCAGAATTGTATAAACCGCTGGAAATGCGCTGAATAGCCATTTTTGGACTAAAAACATTGCACAAAACACTTGACTTCTTTGTATACAACAGCATAAAATAGGAACAGAAGATGGCAGGGAAAACGAGAGCCTGCCATGCAAAGCAAATTTATAAAGGAGATCAATAAGATGGAAACTTTGAACTACAAGGTTCTGGAAGGCACTGGCTACAACGGCTACATCCTGAAGGATGCTCCCGTTAAGGTGATGCAGTTCGGCGAAGGCAACTTCCTGCGCGCTTTCGTGGACTATTTCTATGATATTGCAAACGAGAAGGCCGGCTATAACGGCAAGGTCAAGCTGGTGCAGCCCATCGGCAACTTCCCCCAGATGGCAGACTGGATCAACGAGCAGGAGGGTCTGTACACCCTGTACCTGCGCGGCAGCGAAAAGGGCCAGAAGGTGGACGCAAAGCGGGTGATCTCCTGCGTGTCTGACTGCGTGTGCCCCTACATCGATGGCAAGTGGGACGAAGTTCTGGCTCTGGCTCGCTCTGAGGATCTGGAAACTGTTGTATCCAACACTACCGAGGCCGGCATTGCCTACACCAAGGGCGACAGCCAGTTCGATCAGGTTCCCCCCAACAGCTTCCCCGCAAAGCTGACCCGCGTGCTGTTCGAGCGCTACAAGGCTTTCAACGGCGCTGCCGATAAGGGTCTGGTCATCCTGAGCTGCGAGCTGATCGACAACAACGGCAAGGAGCTGCAGAAGTGCTGCAACAACTACGCCAAGGATTGGGATCTGGAGCCCGCCTTCATCGACTGGATGAACACCGCCAACACCTTCTGCTCCACTCTGGTGGACCGCATCGTTCCGGGCCGCATCCGTGACCCGCAGGAGCTGGCCGCTCTGGAAGAGGCCAACGGCTACCACGATACCGCTCTGGACGTGGGCGAAGTGTTCGGCGTGTGGGTCATCGAGGGCCCCGCAGGTCTGGAGGACAAGCTGCCGTTCAAGAAGGCCGGCGTCAACGTCATGGTCGTGCCCGACGTTACCCCCTACAAGAAGCGCAAGGTCCGCATCCTGAACGGTGCACACACCGGCTTTGTGCTGGGCGCTTATCTGGCAGGCTTTGACATCGTCCGTGACTGCATGCACAACGACACCGTGCGCGGCTTTATGAACAAGATGCTGCACGAGGAGATCATTCCCACCCTGCCGCTGGACAAGAAGGATCTGGAGGACTTTGCCTCTGCTGTTGAGGATCGCTTCAACAACCCCTTCGTCAACCACGAGCTGATGAGCATCTCCCTGAACTCCACCTCTAAGTGGAAGGCCCGCAACATGCCCTCCTTCCTCGCTTACATCGAGGAGCAGAAGCAGCTGCCCAAGTGCCTGACCATGTCTCTGGCAGCCTACATCGCCTTCTACTCCAACGATATTCAGGAGCGCACTGCTGACGGCCTGATCTGCAAGCGCCCCGCAGGCAACACCTACAAGATCCAGGACGACGCATGGGCTCTGGACTTCTACTACGCACACAAGGACGACACCGCTGCGCAGCTGGTGCATGCTGTGCTGACCAACACCCAGATGTGGGATCAGGATCTGACCAAGATCGAGGGTCTGGAAGCCGCTGTGCTGGCAGATCTGGAAATGATCCGCACCCAGGGTGCCGAGGCTGCTTACAAGAGCTGCCTGTAAGCTGAAAAATCAACCTACCCGCACAACAAAGGGCTGCTGCTTTGGGCAGCAGCCCTTTTGTGCGATACGATAAGGAGAATAACTATGCCGCAGGCAATTCATATCAGCCCCATCGACAATGTGGTCGTTGCCCTGCACCCCATTGCCAAGGGCACGCTGGTGGAGGTGGACGGCCTTGCCGTCACCGCACTGGAGGATATCCCGCAGGGTCACAAGATGGCAGTCAAGCCCATTAAGAACGGCGAGAACGTCATCAAGTACGGCTTCCCCATCGGTCACGCTACCGCAGACGCCGCCCCCGGCACCTGGATGCACACCCATAACGTGCACACCAACCTGTCCGGCGAGGTGGAGTACAGCTATAACCCCGCCCCGGATCTGGCTCCGCTGCCTAAGGTCGAGCCGGAGACCTTTATGGGCTTCCGCCGTAAGGACGGCCGCGCCGCCATCCGCAACGAGATCTGGATCATCCCCACCGTAGGCTGCGTGAACGATATCGCCAAGAAGATGGTAGCCGACAATCAGGATCTGGTCACCGGCTCCATCGAGGGTCTGTACACCTTCACCCATCCCTTCGGCTGCAGCCAGACCGGTCACGATCACGCACAGACCCGCAAGCTGCTGGCTGCGCTGGTGCGCCACCCCAATGCTGCCGCCGTTCTGGTGCTGCATCTGGGCTGCGAGAACCTGCAGCACGATCAGTTCGTGGAAGAGCTGGGCGAGTACGACCACGACCGCGTCAAGTTCCTGACCTGTCAGGACGTGGAGGACGAGTTTGCCGCCGCCCGCGATATCCTGAAGGAGCTGGCTGCCTACGCCGGGCAGTTTGAGCGCCAGCCCATCCCCGTGTCTGAGCTGGTGGTGGGCATGAAGTGCGGCGGCTCGGACGGCCTGTCCGGCATCACCGCCAACCCCACCATCGGCCGCTTCTCCGACATGATGGGTCAGCGCGGCGGCTCTACCGTGCTGACCGAAGTGCCCGAGATGTTCGGTGCAGAGGGCTTCCTGATGGATCGCTGCATCAATAAGGAAGTGTTCGTCAAGGCCGAGCACATGATCAACGGCTTCAAGGAATACTTCATCAGCCACAACGAGGTGGTGTACGATAACCCCTCTCCGGGCAACAAGGCCGGCGGCATCACCACGCTGGAGGATAAGAGCTGCGGCTGCGTGCAGAAGGGCGGCACTGCCCCCATCATGGACGTCATTGGCTACGGCGACCCCGTGGTGACTAAGGGCTTGAATATGCTCTACGGTCCCGGCAACGATCTGGTGTCTGCCACCGCCATGACGGCAGCAGGCGCACACCTGATTCTGTTCTCCACCGGCCGCGGCACCCCGTTCTCCGCTCCGGCTCCCACTCTGAAGATCTCCACCAACACCCCGCTGGCAGAGAAGAAGGGCGGCTGGATCGATTTCAACACCGGTGTCATCGCGGATGGTGAAAAGACCATCGATGAAACTGCAAAGGATCTGCTGGATCTGGTTATCCGCGTGGCCAGCGGCGAGCAGACCAAGGCGGAAAAGCACGGCTTCCGCGAGATCTCCATCTTCAAGGACGGCGTGGTTCTGTAACTGAAAAAGGGCTGCTGTACGGCAAAAAGCGGTACGGCGGCCTTTTTGTGCTTGAAAATACGGAAAGGAAGTGTATTCTATATGATGGGTGCAAATGGCGCAGTATTGCTTTCTCTGCTGATCTATGCGGCGCTGATCTACGGTGCTGTGCGTCTGATCAAGTATTTTATCCGCTACGGCATAGATTACTACTTCCAAAAGCTGGATGTACGGCAGACCGAGCACAAGGAATGACCCGCTGGGGCGACCCGACGGTAATAATAGGAGGCTTTTACTTATGAATCAGATCACCACCCGGTACATCACCGAGAACGGCGCCTGCTACGAGCAGTACGTCATCACCGACCCTGAGGCAAAGACCGCCCTCACCATCACCCCCGAGCGCGGCGGTATGATCACCAGCTTTACGCTGGACGGCGAGGAGTTCGTCTGGACCCGCCGCCCCAATTTCTCGGAGTGCAACCGCCCCCGCTTTGGCGTGCCGGTGCTGTTCCCCAGCTGCGGCAACCCGGATAACGGCGTGCACATCTTTGACGGCAAGGCCTACCCCATGGAGACCCACGGCTTTGCCGACCTGTGCGCATGGGAAGTGGACAGCGTTGGCCCGGACGGCGTGACGCTGGCACTGGAGTCCACCCCGCTGACCAAGTTCCTCTATCCGTTCGATTTCACCCTGCTGCTCAACTATAATCTGGAGGGCAACAAGGCACTGGTCAGCCTGACCGTCATCAACGAGGGCAACACGGATATGCCCTTCAGCTTTGGCTACCATCCCTACTTTACCGCCTCCAAGCTGGAGAACGTGGAGTTCGACATCAAGTGCGCCACCTGCTCCGACAACGCCAAGGGCGAGCAGCCCGCCGCCCCGGAAAAGATCACCCTTACCCGCAAGGAGGGCGCAGACAACACCATCCGTCTGCTGACCGGTGTGCAGTTCCCCATGACCCTGACCGACAAGGGCAACGGCCACAAGGTGACCGTGGACGCCGACGAGACCTTTGAAAACGGCGTGCTGTGGCAGCAGGATGCCGAGAGCTTTGTCTGCATGGAGCCTTGGAACGGCTGGGCCAACAGCGTGAACGAGGACGGCAAGCACGAGGTGCTGGAGCCGGACGAGGCCATGACCAGCGAGTGGAGCATCACCATCGAGAAGGTCTGAGACTGATTTGAAATGCGCGCCGCGTTCGCTTTGCGCATAGTCAGCGGAATCATTATTTTTAATTTTGGGGTTCAGGAAAGTCTGCGGACTTTCCTGAACCCCTTTTTCACGGGAAAGGGAGTCTCCTCTCAGAACGATGCAAAATTTTGATTTCAGCAAAGAAAATTCAGCACACTGCCCCACAGTGCCGCGCTTCCGTAGGAAGCGGCACTGCGAATGCCGTTTTTCTCCACGACCCTGCCTGTGAAAATGGAATACCGGAGCGTCCGCAGACGCTCCGGTATTCCGAAAATATAAATATTTTTTCCTTAGCTTATGCGCAAAGCAACGCGGAGCGCATTCAAAATCGTCCCGCCCGGAAAGGGGAGCGGCCTTTAGTGGCAATTGCCGGCGCAGCCGCCCTTGTCGGCGTGGCAGGCGTGAGAGCCGCAGCTGTGACCCTCCTCGTGGTCGTGGTGGGTGCAGCGGGCGTTGGGGTCAAAGACCAGCGTGCCGGCAAGGTAAGCCGCCGCAGCGCTGTCGGCCTCGCCGGTGATGCCGCCGCACAGCCGGATACCGGCCTGTGCCAGTGCCATCTGTGCACCGCCGCCAATGCCGCCGCACAGCAGCACGTTCACGCCGTTGCGCACCAGAAAGCCCACCAGTGCACCGTGCCCCTGCCCGTCGGTGGAGACCACCTCGGCACCGGTGATGCGGCCCTCCTCGGCGGTGTAAAGCTTGAACTGCGCAGAGTGGCCGAAGTGCTGGAACACCTGACCGTTTTCATAAGGAATTGCGATCTTCATACTAAAAACTCCTTCCTGTATGCAATATTCTCTTTCCCTATTCTAACAGATTGAGGTGAAATAGGGAAGGGCACCCGCGGTTTTTGCGTCTTTTGGGGCGGAAAACATAGCCGGTATGTAAAAATGATATCAGAAACTGCTGCAAAATGTATTATAATAGAGCCCGAAAAGAGGGTACAAGTATGAAAACAAAGCATCACGGGCAAATGTCCGAGTCCTTTCTTACGGCGGTGTTCCTTTCGCTGTCCGGCGGCTTGCAGGATGCCTACACCTATCTGTTCCGGGGCAAGGTGTTTGCCAATGCCCAGACCGGCAATATCGTGCTGCTGAGCGCCAATATCATGGATGGCCGGTGGGATAAGGTGCTGCACTATCTGGTGCCGTTGTGCGCCTTTGCGCTGGGGGTGCTGGCTGCGGAAAAAATGCGGGAGCACTTTCAGGCGATGCAGCGGCTGCACTGGCGGCAGCTGGTGGTGCTGGGCGAGGTGCTGCTGCTGTTTGCGGTGGGCTTTCTGCCCCAGACGCAGAACCTGCTGGCCAACGCCATCGTTTCTTTTTCCTGCGCCATGCAGGTGCAGGCTTTCCGCAAGGTGAACGGCTACGCCTTTGCCAGTACCATGTGCATCGGCGACCTGCGCAGCGGCGTGGAGGCCTTTTGCATCTGGCGCAAGACCCACGAGCCCCACGCAAAGGATAGGATGGTGCGGTACTTTGGCATCATATTCCTGTTCGCGTTGGGGGCAGGGCTGGGCAGCAAGAGCGCGGCGCAGCTTGAGGGCAGAGCCATCTGGATCTCCTGCTGCTTTTTGCTGGTCAGCTTTGCGCTGATGTTCATCCGGGAGGAACTGGAAGAGAACCCGGTCATCGAAAAAGATCTGACCGCCATCCGGCAGGAGACCCGGGAGATCGACCGCACCCTGAAGCAGGAGCTGCAGGAGGAGCAGCGGGAACTGAAACAGAGCACCCGGAAATAACAAAAAAGGGGCTGCTGCACCAATGATGTGCAGCAGCCCCTTTTGGCTGAAAGCTGTCGGAACAAAAGGCTTCCCCCGACCGGGGGAAGCCTTTAGCAGAAACCGTTAGGATTGCAGTCGTGTAATAACGCCCGGAGTATTGGTTTTATTTACGCTCTGCGCTCCGTGCCCCGGTCTTGGTCAGCAGCTGCTGGAATTTCCGGGCGGCGGTGTTCAGCGGGCGGTGGTGATCGTAGACAAGGCAGATGGAGCGGGAGGGGATGATCTCCTGCAAATGCAGCTGCACCAACTCCCCGCTGGCCAGCAGGGGCGCTGCCATGGGCTCCGGCATAAAGGCCAGGCCCAACTCGCTTTTGACCAGCGTGAGCATCTGGTCGGTGGTGGCGGCCTCGGTGTCCGGCTTCAGCACCGCGTCATGTTCCAGAAAGAATTGCCGGTAAAAGCTGCGGGTCATGCTCTCTTCGTTCAGGCAGATCAGGGGATAACCGGCCAGTTCCTTCAGGTTCAAGGTCTGGCTGGCCAGTGCCGTAAAGGTCCTGCCGCCCACAAGGACTTCGTAAAAGGGCATCAGCTCTACCATTTTCAGCCCGTTTTCCACCTCTGCGGGGGTGGTCACGATGGCAAAATCCACCTCGCCGTTGCGTACCGCCTGCACCGCCTGTGGGGTGGAGTGGTTGGAGATGCGCAGCCGGATGCCCGGGTACTCGGTGTGGAAAGCGCGCAGCTTTTCCGACAGGTAGATGTTCAAAGCGGTCTCGGTGGTGCTGATGCTGATGGCACCGTGCTCCAGCGTGGCGGTGGCGCTCAGTTCTTCCTCTGCATCCTGTATCTGCACCGCCGCCGAGGCAATACGGGAATACAGCAGCTCTCCCTCCGGCGTTAAGGTGACGCCCCGGTTGGAGCGGATGAACAGCACGCAGTTCAGCTGGCTTTCCAGCCGGTTCATGGCGTGGGTGATGTTGGGCTGATTATTGCCCAGCACCCGCGCCGCGCGGGTGAAGTTCTGATATTTTGCCACATAGTAGAAGATCTTGTAGTATTCCCAGTCCACATACATGGGTGCAGCCTCTCTTTCCTGTCGGGCTTCCGGCGCGGCCAGCGGCAGAAGCGGCTTTATGCTCTTCTTGTATCATAGCACGGCGCGCCGGAATTGCAAGCGCTTTTTACGGCTTGGCTGTGCCGGATGCGGGCAACAGCCTTTGCAATGTAAAAAACATATTGCTGCTATACACAAGATACTTTTTACATATTCTCTGCACCCTCGTATAATAAACACCGCGAACAGGAAACAAGAATGAAAAAGAAGGTAAATGAAGTTTATGCTGACCGCTGTTACTGGAATCAACTGGGGCGATGAGGGCAAGGGCCGCGTCATCGACCTGCTGGCCGAAAATGCCGATATCGTTGCGCGCTATCAGGGCGGCAACAATGCCGGTCATACTGTTGTGACCGAGAAGGGCAAGTTCATCCTGAACCTGCTGCCCTCCGGTATCCTGCACCCGGAGGTGACCTGCGTGCTGGGCACCGGTATGGTGATCGACCTCGAGCATCTGGCCGGGGAGATGGAGGCCATCGAGGCGCGCGGTGTGAAGGTGGAGTCGGAGAACCTGAAACTCTCCGATAAGGCTACTATCTCCATGCCGTGGCACAAGGTACAGGATGGGCTGGAAGAGGACCGCCTTGCCAAAAAGGGCAGCGCGTTCGGCTCTACCCGGCGCGGCATCGCCTACGCTTACAGCGACAAGTACCGCAAAAAGACCCTGCGTCTGGGTGACCTTTTGCATCTGGACGAGGAGCGCACCCAGAACCGTCTGCACATGATCCTGGACGCCAAAAACATGGAGCTGGCGGGCTGCTATCATCAGGAGCCCATGAGCTACGATGCCCTGCTGAACTGGTGCAGGCAGCAGGCGGCGTACTTTGCGCCCTTTATCTGTGATGTGGGCGCTTTCTTGCAGCAGGCGCACGACAGCGGCAAGCGCATCGTACTGGAAGCGCAGCTGGGCGCAATGCGGGATATCGACTACGGCATCTTCCCGTTCACTTCCAGCTCCAACACGCTGGCGGCCTACGCGCCGCTGGGTGCGGGCATCCCGAACTGCAAACTGGACCATGTGGTGGGCGTGCTGAAGGCCTACTCCACCTGTGTGGGCGCTGGCCCCTTTGCGGCAGAGAACGCAATGGGCGAAGCGTGGAACGAAAAGCTGCGCAAGGCCGGCGGCGAGTACGGCGCAGCCACCGGACGTCCCCGCCGGGTAGGCCCCTTTGACTGCGTTGCCAGCCGCTACGGCCTGCAATGTCAGGGCGCGGATAAGATCGCGCTGACCAAGCTGGACGTGCTGAGCAGCATGAAGCAGATCCCGGTCATCACCGGTTACAAGCTGGACGGCGTGGAAGTCCCCCGCTTCGACACCCTGTCCGACCTTGACCGTGTGCAGCCGGTGGTCACGCTGCTGCCCGGCTGGAACAAGGATATCTCCGGCTGCCGCAGCTGGGCAGAACTGCCCAAGGAAGCCAAGGCCTATGTGGAGTTCCTTGAAAAGCAGCTGGGGCACGAGATCCAGTTCGTTTCCACCGGCGCGGAGCGCGAAAAGTTTGTGCTGAAGGGAGAATGGCTGTGAGACATTTTATTGAGCCCGGCAGCTTTTCTCTGGCCGAGCAGCTGGCACTGCTCGACCTTGCCGACCGGATGGAGGCCGACCCCGCGCCCTACGCCCACCTGTGCGATGGCCGCATTCTTGCCACTTTGTTCTACGAGCCCAGCACCCGCACCCGCCTTTCCTTTGAGTCCGCCATGCTGCGGCTGGGCGGCAAGACGCTGGGCTTTGCCGGGGCGCAGCTTTCCAGTGCCAGCAAGGGCGAAACGGTGGCCGATACTGCCCGTGTGGTGAGCAACTATGCAGACGTCATTGCCATGCGCCATCCCAAGGAGGGCGCACCGCTGCGGGCGTCCATGTATGCGCGGGTGCCCGTCATCAATGCAGGCGATGGCGGCCACGCCCACCCCTCCCAGACCATGATCGACCTGATGACCATCCGCCAGCGCAAGGGGCGGCTGGATCATCTGACCATCGGCTTCTGCGGCGACCTCAAGTTTGGCCGGACGGTGCACTCCCTCACCGCCGCGCTGAGCCAGTTCGAGGGCAACCGGTTCGTGTTCATCTCGCCCGAGGAACTGCGCATCCCGCAGTACGTCAAGGACGAGACCCTGACCCCGCTGCATCAGAACTACAAGGAGACCGCCGACCTTGAAGCTGAACTGCCCGGTCTGGACGTGCTGTACATGACCCGCATCCAGAAAGAGCGCTTTTTCAACGAAGAGGACTATCTGCGGTTGAAAGGCTGCTATGAGCTGGACGAAAAGCTGTTGCAGCAGGCACCGCCCACCATGCCGGTGCTGCATCCGCTCCCCCGCATCGACGAGATCAAGCCGGACGTGGACAACGACCCCCGCGCCGCTTATTTCGATCAGGTGCATAACGGCGTGTATATCCGCATGGCCATTATACTGGCGCTGCTGGGCATCCCCGATCCGCTGACCGGGAAAAAGGTACTGGAAAGTATATAAGTTGGAAACAGGGCTGCTGCACAAAACCTCGTGCAGCAGCCCTGTTTTTGTGTCTGACACTTTTTGGTTGGCTCGCCCTCTCAGGCGCTCCCGCGCCAGCTCTCCCGAAGGG
>OGDH01000307.1_pt1 | contig 11348 bp, 9 predicted proteins | sample 1570381 | NCBI WGS metagenome assembly OGDH01 (sample SAMEA2582177, study PRJEB24529) | metagenome | reverse complement strand
ATTCGCTGGCGCTCATACCATTTAGATCAACTCCAATCTTGAAAAAGCTCACAGGTTCGCTTAGTCAAGATTTCCGTTGGCGTGATCATGTTAACCGAGTGTTTCTGTCCCGTCCTCATGCTTCGGCCGTTCAAGAAACACTCGGCTAACACAACCACGCAAAAAAAAAATCAAATAAAGAAGTCGAATACAGAGCGGTACCTGTGCGCATATTTTTCACTTTACTATATAGTATAGTGAATTCCGTGCGCATTTTGCTGCTTTGTGACCCACCAAACATTCTTATTTCGCAGTTCTCCACTTGTTACACGTCTCTTCTGTAAATCATATCCATAGTGCTGCAGCCATTGACGTGCAAAGGTATAGCTTGGCAACGATTTCTCGGCGTGTCCATCTGCCTTGTTGTAGATGTGCCCCAGCTCAAAGAAGATCTTCTGCCACTCTTCGTAATAGCGCTCTTCATTCAGGTGGGCATCCAGATATGCAAGCAGCGGTGGTGGTTCAAGGGGTTCAACTTTCGCAAGCAGGCTTTCATCGATCTTTTTCAGCAGCTCTGTCTGATACCCCTGTTCGAGCATTTGCAGCAGGAAAACACGTTCTACACGAGCTTGTAAGTTCGCACGCTTCCGCCAGCAGTATTCACCTTCCCGTGGGTCCAGAACGACTGTATGGCTTTTTTTCAGTATTTCCACTGTTTCAGGCTGATGCAGATATGCCTTCCATGCCTTCCTATCATCAAACCATTTTCGATATGCCTTGACCGGTTCCAGCTGATACTTCTCGATTTTTTTAAGTTCTCCTTCCAGACGTTCTTTGGGGTAATGCAGCAAATACACCGCACAGGTATCCCCCTCATCCAAGGGACGTTTGCGGCCAAGGATCTGCGCATTAACGAGCGGGTTCCACAGTTCACTGACAATATATTTCAGCGTACGGTCTTTCATATCCACACCATTATAGAGGGTCGTTGTGGTCAGTGTGACCTGATGCTGCAGAACATTGCCCACGAGCACATCATCCAGTTTGTCAAATTTCTCCGCTTCCTGACGGTATCTGGAGCACAGGCACACCACATCCTCTATGCCTTCTGCCTTCAGACTGTCCCGCAGTTTTCGCAGCTTGGCGATGGTATTCACAAAAACGAGGATCTTTTCTCCCGGCTGCACCCGGCGGATGATATCCAGCTCGTCATCGTCACGGTAAAAGAATTTCACGCTTGACACAAACCGATAATCCATTGGCAGACGATAATGCTGGCCCTCCGGGATCATTTTCCGCAGCTCCCAATAATCAAAGAAGGGGCGGGCAGTTGCGCTCATAAAGATGCAGGTCTTCGTTGTCCACAGCTCTTTAATAGCCTCATAGCTTGCATCCACATGATCGTTGAAGCTGGCATCCGTTACCATGTAGTGATACTCGTCTGACACGATATAATCAAACGATCTCAGATAAGTTTTAGCGGCATCTTCATTCCTTTGCAGGAAGGTTTCCAGCCACTGGTATGTTTCAACACGGATGGTGTGCTCATACTTGTTATCTATGGCGGGTTTGTTGACAATTCCTCCAAGCGCGGGATCATAGTCCTCGTAGGATACCTCATCATCTCGTTTTGCTCAAGGGACATTGACCCATTTTTACTTTCCCTCCCCCTTCCCCATCTTGATCTTATCTCCGTGGCGATTTTTGCGGGTCAGCTGCTCTAGGGGATTCAGGGCGTCATAGTTGGCTCTCAGGTCGTCCGCATACAGTGCCACATACCGCCGGGTCATGGTAAGGTCTGCGTGTCCCAGCAGCTTTTGCAGACGGAATGGGTCGCCGCCAGCTTGGATATACAGCTTCGCATAGGTGTGCCGGAACAGGTGCATAGAGGTCTTATCCACGCCTCTGCTATGATTATAATTCCAAATCGCATTACCGAGCGAATTCAACGTCATCTGGTTGCCATACTCCGAGACAAACAACGGGGCTGTAGGGTCGCTGGTACGATGCTCCAGATACTCCTCCATGATCTTGACCAGTGCCTTAGAGAGCGGCACGATCTGCTGATTACGCGCCTTCATGTGGCGGAAAAACACTGTCCCGGCGGAAAGGTCCAAATCTCCGATCTGCAGGTTGAGCAGCGTAGACGCACGGCAGCCGGTACCAAGCAGGAAATTGACAATGACCCAATTGCGGTATTCGGCAAAGGAGCAGGTTTTGCAGTCCGGTTCCTTCAGCAGCTTCTGCAGCTCGTCGGTGGTGTAGGGTTCCTTGATCGGATCATCGGCACGCACCAGTCTGATCGGATACTTTTCCAGATAACCCTTTTCCATGCACCAGTACAAAAACGCACGCACCATGCGGAGGTTCGTATTGATGGTCGTATCGTGGAGCTGCTGGTCCTTCATATAGAAGATATAATCCTCTACCGTTTCTTCTGTGATGGTATTGATAGGCTGCTCTGTCTCCCCCAGAAACCGAAAGAAGCTTCTGCCTTTTGCGGCGTAGAAGTCGAGTGAACCTTGGGAGAGGTTCTTGAGCCGGTTGTACTTTTGGAACCTTTCAAAGGCCTGTTGGATGGTGGGGTTTGCCTTGGCAGCGGGTCTTAAATCACGGTTACGCACGAGAGAGACTCCTCCTTTTTCCGCGAAAAATCCCTCTCGCCCGCTCAACACTTCCAGAAAATGGAGCAAAAAGAAAAAGCCCAGAATCATTCGAATCAACGAACAATTCCGAACTTTCACATGCCGCCGACGGGGGTCGAACCCGTACTCTGTCTCCAGAAAGGGATTTTAAGTCCCTCGTGTCTGCCAATTTCACCACAGCGGCGCACCCCCGGCTTACAAAGCCCTGCTGCCCTCTGGCTTGAGAGGGAGCCGGGAATAACAGGTGTGAGGAAAAATTATTACAACCACACTGCTACTCGCAATCTGGTGGTATTAACATTTTTATTAAAATCAGCGGCTTTTATGATACAATAGTTTCCCTGTTTTGTCAAGAAAAACCGCTTATTCGGTGCTGCTTACACCTTGCCGCCGTGCAGCTCGGCGTACATCCGGGAGCGGCACTCGGCCACTGCGGGGGTCATGTTGACGTAGTGTTTGTGGGGGCACTCCAGACGCAGCTCGCTCTCCCAAGTCTCCTCGGTGAGCTGCTTTGCAATATAGGCCTTCTTTTCTGCAATAGAGGGCAGGTCAATGGCCAGCTCGCCGCCCAGAATATGCGGCACCAGCAGCGGGCGCACAGCGGTGGGGATAAAGGTGATGGTGCGCTCGATGGCGTCCGAGTCCAGATTGACCATAGTGACCGGCTTACCGGCCTCGATGACCTCGCCGTCCATGGCAATCAGGTCGCACTGTGCCTGACCGTTTTCATCGTACAGACGCCACGGCATCTTCTTGCCAGGGATGATAGCCTTGCTGGCGGAGTCCGAGCACTTCATTTTGGGGGTGTAGCTGCCGTCCGGCTTCTTCACCGCCACCAGCTTGTACACGCCGCCGAACACGGGGTCGGAGGCGGAGGTGATGAGGTTTTCGCCCACGCCGTAGGAGTCGAAGTGTGCGTGCTCGTACAGCTCCATGTTGGCGATCTTCTTCTCATCCAGACCGTTGGAAGCCACCAGCTTGATATAGGGCTTACCGGCGGCATCCAGTGCCTTGCGCAGCCGCTTGGAGCCGCGGGCAAGGTCGCCGGAGTCGATACGGGCGCTCTTGACACGGCGGTTGGGATCGTTGGGGTATTTCTCAATGAGATAATCGTCCAGCTTGATCAGATTGGGCAGGCCGCTCTCCATAATATTATAGGTATCCAGCAGCAGGCTGACCGAATCCGGGTAGGTATCGGCAAAGGCCTTGAAGGCATCGAACTCGGTGGGGAAAAACTCGATAAAGCTGTGTGCCACGGTGCCCACGGCCTTGACCTCTGCACCGAACTTCATCTCTGCCAGACAGTTGGCCGTGCCGATGCAGCCGCCCAGCACTGCTGCGTAAGCGCCATCGTTACCGGCGCTCTCGCCCTGTGCGCGGCGGGTGCCGAACTCCATGACGTTGCGGGGGGTGTGGGTGTTCAGACCGGTAACGCGGGTGGCCTTAGTGGCGATCAGGCTATGGAAGTTCATGGTCTGCAGCAGGTAGGTCTCGATCAGGATCGCGCCCACCAGATCGCACTCGATGCGCACCATCTGCACATGGGGGTAGCAGACCGTGCCCTCGGGCAGGGCGTACATATCACCCTTCCACTTGTAGGTGCGCAGATACTCGCAGAACTCCTCGCTCATGCCCTTGGTGCGCAGCCAGTGGATATCCTGCTCGTTGAAGTGATAGTCCAGCAAAAAGCGGGTCAGCTTGCGCTGGCCTGCGCTGATGGAATAGCCCTGATTATCCGGGTTTTTGCGGAAGAACATATCAAACACCAGCGTGGTATTCTTAAAGCCATGCAGGAACAGGCAGTTTGCCATGGTGAATTCATAAAAATCCACCACCATCGCGGGGTTATCGTAGTCCTCATCGGGGATATAAGGCTCAACCTTGATCTCGTTCATGAATGTTTTCCTCTCTATTTATACCCGGCGTCAGCTCTTCCCTACTGCGCGCCGCCTGCCGCTTGCCCGGCAGGGGGATCCTCCGCCCTGTCATGACAGAGCGTTTCTATCATGATAGCACGATTCCCCTGCCGGTGCAAGTATTTTCGCGCAAAAAGACCGCTGCACAAGCGCTGTGCAGCGGTCTCCGCGCTTAAATCAATAGATTCTCTTCAGAACAGGCTTAGCCGTTCATGATGCTGGGGGTAGCGTTTTTCAGCACAACGTCGTGGCTGCCGCCCTCCACGATGGAGGTAGAGGAAACAACGGTCAGCTTGGCCTTCTGCTGCAGCTCAGGGATGGACAGAGCGCCGCAGTTGCACATGGTGCTCTTCACCTTGTACAGGGTGGTCTGCACGCCGTCTGCCAGAGGACCGGCGTAAGGCACATAGCTGTCCACGCCCTCCTCAAAGCTCAGCTTGGTGGAGCCGCCCAGGTCGTAGCGCTGCCAGTTGCGGGCACGGTTGGAGCCTTCGCCCCAGTACTCCTTCATATACTGGCCATTGATACGCACCTTGTTCGTGGGGCTCTCGTCAAAGCGGGCAAAGTAGCGGCCCAGCATCACAAAGTCTGCGCCCATAGCCAGTGCGAGGGTGATGTGGTAGTCGTGGACGATGCCGCCATCGGAGCAGATGGGCACATAGATGCCGGTCTCCTTGTAGTACTCGTCACGAGCCTTGGCGACTTCGATAACAGCAGTAGCCTGACCACGGCCGATGCCCTTGGTCTCGCGGGTAATGCAAATGGAGCCGCCGCCGATACCGATCTTCACGAAGTCTGCGCCAGCCTCTGCGAGGAAGCGGAAGCCCTCGGCGTCCACCACGTTGCCGGCGCCAACCTTGACGGTATCACCGTAGTGCTCGCGGATCCAGCCGATGGTGCGGCTCTGCCACTCGGAGTAGCCCTCGGAGGAGTCGATGCACAGCACATCCACACCGGCCTCTACCAGCGCGGGCACGCGCTGGGCGTAGTCGCGGGTGTTGATGCCGGCACCTACAACGTAGCTCTTGTTCTTGTCCAGCAGCTCGTTGACGTTTGCCTTGTGGGAATCGTAGTCCTTGCGGAATACCATATACACCAGATTGCCCTCGGCATCCACCAGCGGCAGGGTGTTGATCTTGTTGTCCCAGATGATGTTGTTGCAATCGTGCAGGGAGGTGTTGGCCGGAGCGGTGACCAGCTTTTCAACGGGGGTCATAAAGGTGGTAACGCAGGCGTCGTCCGGGGTGTGGTTGACGCGGTAATCGCGGGAAGCCACGATGCCCAGCAGCTTGCCGTTAGGAGTGCCGTCGGCAGTGATGGCGATGGTGGAGTGGCCGGTGCGTGCCTTCAGTTCCAGCACATCATGCAGGGTGGCAGTGGGAGCCAGATTGGAATCGGACACCACATAACCGGCCTTGAAGCTCTTGACGCGGCGCACCATGGCAGCCTCGTTCTCGATGCTCTGAGAGCCATAGATAAAGGAAACGCCGCCCTGACGAGCCAGTGCAATGGCCAGCTTATCGCCGGAGACCGACTGCATGATGGCGCTGATCATGGGGATATTCATCTGCAGCGGGCACTCCTCCTGTCCCTTGCGGTACTTGACCAGCGGGGTCTTCAGGCTGACCGCCGTGGGCACATTCTCCGCAGAGGAATAGCCGGGGACCAGCAGGTACTCGCCAAAGGTGCGGGAGGGTTCTTCGTAGAAATAAGCCATAATCAAACTCCTTTTCTCTTAACGCATCCGATACAAATCAGCATCAAAATCATTCATGTTTGCTGCTTATAAATTGATTGTATATACTTTACCACAAAGCCCGCAAGAATACAAACCCCTGCCGCGCCAAACTTTATAATTGTCCTTTGCGGAAAAACAGACAAATTGCCAAGCGTTTTCGAGCATTGGTCATACTTTGATTTTTGAAGTATCACTTTTGCAAGCCAAATCAGGCTTACGGAATGCAAAAAAGCTCGTCCGAAACACCGGACGAGCCCTTTTGCACACGAAGCGGGACACTGCCTGTGCGGCGCATGGGTCATAGCTGTGAAGGAGAACAGCCGGAGGAGGAGAAGGCCCTGCACCCGATATCTCTTATTCAACAAGAAGAAAAAGATTTCAGTCTCAAAAGCGCTCATCGCTTTCTGTAACCATATTGTAACTCTTTTGTTCCCGTTTTGCAAGACCTTTTTTGCAGATTTTGTAACATTTTTGTAATTTTCCTGGATTTATTTTGTAAATTCCAAGTAGCATTCAAACGCGGCGTGCTCTTCGCGGCGGCCCACCACATACCAGCCATCGGCCGAGGGCGCATAAAACACCTCGACCTGACTGCCCAGCGGGATCTCCCGGTGGTACTTGACGGAGACGAATTTCAGCGGCCCGGCCTCGACCACCTCCAGCGGCAGGGCATCACAGGCGATGTCCAGATAGCAGGCGTTATTCACATGGCCGTTCAGGTCGCATAGGGAGTAACTGGCTGTCCGGTTGCCTGCACAGGTCAGTTCCTTTGCTTTGTGCACCAGCTGGGGCAGCTCCCCGTCCAGATCCTCGTTCCAGTAACCGGGCGTATACCAGGAGGGCTGGCGTAGGATGCACTCGCGATCGGTATCCACCATGATCCACCGGCTGTCGATCAGAGCACACTCCTTCCCTGCTTCGTCCAGAATGCGGGTCAGCCGCTTCATCGAACCTTTCTTGCACGGCTCACAGGCGGTAAGAAAGGTCAGCTTTTCGGCACGCAGGGGCATCCGGGTGATCTGCGCCGCCTGCTTGCCCACCAGAAACGCCGTGTGGTGCGCTTTGAAAAAAGCATCGTCCATGCCGTAGGCGCGGGCATGGTCTGCCGCAGCCTGCTCCACATAGCGGAACAGGGCGCTGGGCTTGATCATCCGGCGAAAATCGCCGTCTGCGTTCAGGACAGTTGTATGATAGGTATATTGATTCATACGTTTCCTTTCCAAAAGAGGACCCTCTCCGTCATTGCTTCGCATTGCCAGAGGCTTTGACGGAGAGGGCCCTTTCTTCTCAATACTGATTCCGGGTCTTTTTGCGCAGCTTGCGCCAGATATTGAAGCAGGCCAGCGCTACCATGGCAAGCAGCAGCAGCAGGAACACAACGCCGCTGCCGCCCTCATTGTAGCTCTTCATCTCGCTCCACTTTACATCGAGCTCGTTGTTGACCTCATCGCTCAGGGCGGTGAACACCTTTTCCTTGGCTTCCACTTCCTCAGAGGGGTATGCGATCTCGCTGTACTTCAGGTCCTCGTCCAGGATATCCCACACCTTCTGCATGGGGGTGGTGTAGCCGATATACTCCGCATTGGCTTTTCCGATGTCCGGCTCGCACATGAAGTTGATGAACATCTCCGCAGCTTCCTTGTGCTCACTGGTGGCAGGCACCGCCATGCAGTCCACCGACAGCACACTGCCCTCCTCCGGGAACACCCAGGCCAGATCCGGGTTATCATCGATCATGGTAATGGCATCGCCGGAGTAGTACACGCCGATGGCCGCCTCGCCGCCGATCATCTTATCAAAGATCTCATCCATGACGTAGGCCTGCACCAGCGGCTTCTGCGCTTTCAGGGTCTCCACCACCTCGTCCACCTCTTCCGGGGTCTCGGGGTTGATGCTGGTACCGTTCTTGAACGCCGCAATAGCGTAAGCATCACGGCTGTTGTTGAACATCAGGATATTGCCCGCGTACTGCTCATCCCACAGGTCAGCCCATTTGGTGGGGGCATTCTCCACCATGGTGGTGTTGTAGATGATGCCGGTGGTACAGAGCATATAGGGCACGGTATAGGCGTTGGTGGGGTCATAATCCGGATCACGGTAGACCGCATCGATGTTCTGGGAGTTGGGGATGTTGCTGTAATCTAACGGTGCAAGCATTCCCTCGGCGATCATCTTTGCCACCATGTAATCCGAAGGGATGACCACATCGTAGTTGGCCGCACCGGATTTCAGTTTGGCGTACATGGACTCGTTGGAATCAAAGGTGGTGTAGTTGACCTTGATGCCGGTAAGCTTCTCGAAGGCGGCCACCACATCCACGCTGTCATCAGAACCGTTGGAGATGTATTCGCCCCAGTTGTAAACGTTCAGGGTGAGATTCTGGCCCTGAAAGCGGGTCCAGTCGTAATCGTCCGAGACCGAAACATCCTCGGTCACCTCAATGGTTCCGGCGGCAAAGGCGGGCGCAGCACAGCAGAACGCCATGGCCAGCGTCAGCAGCAGAACAGCAAAACGTTTCATTTTACGTCCTCCCCTCTCAGTGCCTTCTGATCCCGGCGGTACTCCCGGCTCTCCATGGCATTGGAGATGAGGATGATGGTCAGGATCACCACAAACATGATGGTGGACAGAGCGTAGATCTCCGGGCTGACCTTTTTCCGGGTCATGGAATAGATGGCAATGGGCAGGGTCTCCACCGTGCCGCAGTTGAAATAGGAGATCATAAAATCATCGATGGAGTAGGTCAGGCAGATGAGGAAGGCCGACAGGATGGCCGGGCTGATCTCAGGCAGAATGACCTTGAAGAACGCCTGCCTGGGGTCACAGCCCAGATCCAGAGCTGCCTCATACAGTTTGATGTCCAGCTGCTTGAGCTTGGGGGTCACGTTGAAGATGACATAGGGCACATTGAAGGCGATATGTGCGATCAGCAGCGTGGGCATTCCCATGATGGTATCGGGCAGCCAGGAGACTCCCTCGGCAAAGCGCTGGTAAGCCACAAACAGCAGCATCAGGGAGATGCCGGTGATGATCTCCGGGTTGACCACCGGGATATAGGTGATATTGGTGACCACCAGGCGGCTCTTGCGGCTCATGGACGCAATGCCCAGCGAGGCCGCCGTGCCCAGCACCGTGGCAATGACCGCAGAGATGAGGGCCACCTCCAGTGAGACGCGCAAAGCGCTCAGGATGGCAGAGTTATGGAGCAGGCTGGTGTACCACTTGAGGGTAAAGCCTGTGAACAGTGCGTAGCCCTTGCTTTGGTTGAAGCTGAACACGATCATATAGGCAATGGGCAGGTACATGAAGCAGAAGAAGAGGATGACGTAGGCCCGCTGCATCAGGCGCAGATGTTTCGTTTTCATCAGGACACGCCCTCCATTTCATCTTCATCAAAGCTGGATGTGAAGCTCATGCAGAGCAGGACGATGATCATCAACACAAGGCTCATGGCCGAACCGACGTTCAGGTTATAGCTATTGCCCAGGAACTGCATCTCGATCAGGTCGCCGATCATCAGGTTGGAGCCACCGCCCAGCATACGGCTGATGACAAAGGTGGACACCGCCGGAACGAACACCATGGTGATGCCGGTGCTGATGCCGGGCACGCTCATGGGGATGAGCACCCGGAAAAGGGTCTGGGTGGTGGAGGCTCCCAGATCCTGTGCCGCTTCCACCAGGCTCTGATCGATCTTGGTCATACTGGTGTAGAGGGGCAGGATCATGTAGGGCACATAGTTATACACCATGCCCAGCACCACCGCGCCGGAGGTATTCAGCATGGTATAGGGGCCCAGACCAAAAAAGCCCAGCACCGCGTTCACAGGGCCGTTGATGCTCAGCAGGCCCATCCAGGCATAGGTGCGGAGCAGGAAGTTCATCCACATGGGCAGCATGACCAGCATCAGCATAATATGCTGCTTGTTCACCCGCAGGCGGGACAGGAAATAGCCCACCGGAAATGCAATGATCAGGCAGATCACGGTAGCCACAAGGGCCAGCAGCAGGCTGCGGGCAAACACGGAGCCGTAGCCGCTGACGCTGGTCAGGTTGGCAATGGTGAAATTGCCGCTGCCGTCGGTCAGGGCGTAATAGACCACGATGATCAGCGGAACCACTGTGAACAGCACCATCCAGATAAAATAAGGATAGGCCAGCTTCTTATCGTAAATTTTCATCATTTCCCATTCAGCCCTCCGAACGTGCCATGATATGGATCTCGTTGGGGCCGATGCGCATACCAATGGTCTCACCGGGGGTGCAGGCGCGGGTGGAGTGGATCAGCCACTCACGGCCCTCGCACTCAACGTGCATCTCAAAGTGAACGCCCTTGAAGATGACATCATTGACTACGCCCACCAGCTGACCCTCCACGGGGCTGACCACTTCAATGTCCTCGGGGCGGACCACCACCTGTACGCTCTGTTCCCGGGCAAAGCCGCGGTCCACGCAGGGGAACTGCACACCCGAGAAGGAGACCAGGAAGTCGCGGTGCATCACGCCGTCCACAATGTTGGAATCGCCGATAAAGTCCGCCACAAAGGCATTTTTAGGCTCGTTGTAGATATCCTCGGGGGTACCGATCTGCTGCACCTTGCCGCCGTTCATCACAACAACGGTATCGGACATGGTCAGGGCCTCTTCCTGATCGTGGGTAACATAAATAAAGGTGATGTTCATCTCACGCTGCAGGCGCTTGAGCTCCAGCTGCATCTCCTTGCGGAGCTTAAGGTCCAGTGCACCCAGAGGCTCGTCCAGCAGCAGGATCTCAGGCTCGTTGACCAGACTGCGGGCAATGGCAACACGCTGCTGCTGGCCGCCGGACATCTGGCCGATGCTGCGGCGCTCAAAGCCCTTCAGGCCGACCACCTCCAGCATATCGCGCACCTTGCGGCGGATGGTCTCTTCGTCCATCTTCTTCAGGCGCAGGCCAAAGGCCACATTCTCAAACACGTTCAGGTGCGGGAACAGCGCGTACTTCTGGAACACGGTATTCACCGGACGCTTATAGGGGGGCACACCGGTAATATCCTGGCCCTTCAGCAAGATCGGAAGAGCGTCGTGTAGG
>OGDH01000301.1_pt1 | contig 11470 bp, 16 predicted proteins | sample 1570381 | NCBI WGS metagenome assembly OGDH01 (sample SAMEA2582177, study PRJEB24529) | metagenome | reverse complement strand
TTGCAAAACCGCTCATATCGTGTAATATCTTCAATTATCTGGTCAAAGTGTTCTTTTGTGTGCTTATCGTCATGCCGAACTTCATCATCAAATCTAAGAATTCTGTATCTCCAAGTAAGAGCCATTCCCTCATCATTTGATTTTTGCAATTTATCCATCTTTCTATCTAAATTGTCAATAGAATTTCCAAACTTTTTCTGTATACAAAGGCTTTGTTCATGCCATTTCGGATAATTTTCTGCTTGACTAATCACTTTTTTAATTCTTTCGTCGTACTCTTTTTCCTTTATAGCCTTTTCAGAAAAATATTTTTCCACTTTCTTATAGCATCCAAAAAGAAAAATTACTGCGCACAGCAAAATAGCCACATTTCCGATTGTTATATCACCGAAGGAATTTAAAAAATATTCCATTTCTTCTTTCTCCTTTCGGGAATTTTTATATAGCCGCCCACCACCGCCAAGTGCCATATCCCTGCACCATCACAGTAAACTCACCGCTATGGTACGCACAATCGTCTGCCACTTAACCCAGTAGCCGGGAGATGATTGGATCACCGTACCCTTTCTATAACACGTTCACAAAAGGAGTAACTTTTCCGAGAATTTTATCCCGGTCAATCCAACTCCTTGAAGTTCCGTTTTCAGAAGAGGAAATCTGAAATTCTCCTCCCTCTTGGTTGTAATCATACAAAGCCAAGTCTATGATGATACTGTCGAATTTCTTCATATCCTTTTCAATCATCTCCTCTGTGTAATTGTCTGGATAATTTCGGTAAAGACGCACATCTTGTTCTGATTGATAAAGAAGCTGTTCTAAGAACTTATCTTCTTGCTCGCATGAAACATCAGATTGTCTCAACCGAATTTTAAGTTGTTCTAATCTTGAGTACGCCATATTTTTTCACCTACAGTCCTAACTTATCAATAAGAAGTTTCTTAATATCCGAACCGTTCAAATACTCTGCACCGTCAATCCCATACTCGGTAGCAAGCTCCCGAAGTTCTTTTACGGGCATTTGATAAATCTCTGTTTTAGTAAACTTCTTCTCTCCATATTCTGGAATCTCTGGCGTATTCATAAAATCAGCCGAGGAATTGATTTCTTCCCCGGCTTTATACCAACGTCCACCTATCTTGATATTGTGTGTAGCAATCATGTAACCACTCCTTACGCAACCTTCATAACAACAACGCTGTCCATACCCTCAAAAGTAGGAAGTCCAATCATGGAAACTACACAATGTGTGTTAATTGGATGATTTGTGGTATATGAATATACTGAAATACCTGTTTCTACGAGAGAAAGATTTCCATCTGTCAAACTTCCACTTCTCTCTTCCGGTGTTCTACCAAATGTATAATCACCAAGATATACTCCGGCAGATTGAGCAGAAACAATGTTTGTTGGAATGAAATACTTTGTATTTCCTTCTTCATCAATGTATACTTTGTCGTATACTTCGATCTCAATTCCGTACTCTCTTAAGTAAGAAAGTACATCAGCCTGTCTCACTCTGATACCGCCATTGTATGCAGTGATTCCAAGTACCTGCTTCTTTGTATCTTCTGCTTTCAGAATCATTTCAAATGTCTCTGTATTCATGGAAAATCTTGTCAAAGAGTATCCGGTTTTCTTCGCAAAATCACGTCTTGCTTGAATCAAATCGTCAAGTGGCGTTGCAGTTGCCGAAGCATTCCACTTATCTTCATCGCCGGAAATCTCAACAAAGTGATCTTTCTTATGCGCCGCTCCACTATCTGTTGTATATTCAACAACATATTTCTTTCCTTCGATATTTACGGTTACTTTCGGAACACCATCTTCCGGTGCCAAAAGTTCCCAAATCTGACGTTCTGGTACAACCAAAGCGCCTTGAATCAGAGAAAAAGGCTTTTTAGCAATTTCTTGTAAAACCTGATTTGCCATGTTGGAATTTTCCGCAGACTGATAATTTGCATATTCCTGTTCTTCTTTCTCTGTTACCATGTAACTTTCACGGTAAAAAGGCATTTCATTCTGAATATCGGAAAATCCACCAACATCCCTTAATGGTGCTTGCGCGTCAAAATTTGATGCTTTCAAAGATACCGGGAGACCGTTCTTTCCTTTAATAAACTTCAAATCAAGGCTGTCCTGTTTCACCGTTCCAAACTTCATTCTTCCACTATACGGTCCCGTACCGAGCTTTGCCTTATAATCATTCCACAGGACTCCTAAAGCTCTAGCGGTAAACGCTTCTCTCAATGGTAATGCCATTTTTTATTCCTCCTTTTACTCCGAGATCGCCGGTGCGCCGTAAAATGTAACTCTCGGTGTTACTTTTCTAGCTGCATCTGCGATTGATAGTGATTCTACTTTTTTCCAGTCGATTGTTCCTTGATAAACATATGTTCCGGGTGCATCTCCCTGTGTTACGTCAACATCATGCAGAAGATAGCCAAGGCAACTGTTATCATTTGCCGGAAATGGCGTTCCAGCCGGAACAATTTTCAAACCGTTTTCATCCGGTGAAGATTTCATTGTCTGAGGAACAACACACGCTGCGCCCTCATAAGGGAAAAACTTCAAAATACCTTTACTTTGTCCATACTCATGTACGATAGGCTTTCCCATAGTCTTTTAACCTCCTATTTCAAAACGTAATAATCTTTCATGGACTGTTCGTCCGCTTTGTTTCCAAAAGAGATGCTTTCCGCATTCTTCACATCTTCCGGCTTATCATCGCCTAGATTACCGCCAGTTCCACCACCTGGATTCGGAGTACCTTTTAATAGCTCTTGTTCTTTCGCTGTGGCTGCTGCGGTTTCTTTATCGGAAATAATCTGTGCGATAGAGTCAATCGCTTTCTTAGCAGCTTCTAAATCTGTCTGAAATCCCGCGAGCACGCTTTCTGCCTGTTCTCCTGTTAATCCTTTTTCAGCTGCATACGCACGAATATCTTTCTGCACATTTTCTTTCTGAAGCTGTGCAATCTGATTTCTCAATGTTTCCAATTCTCCGCCATCATCATGAGATGGTGTTGTCTCCAGTGTCGGAGTTGGCTGTGGTTGCGGTGTAGGCGTTGGCTGTGGTTGCGGTGTAGGCGTTGGCTGTGGTGACGGCTGTGGTTGTGGATTCGGTCGATTGCTGTGAAACTGATTCAGATAATTTGTTACCTGTGCATCACTCGGCTCTTCAATCCCTAAAGCCACTAAGTTTTGTCTTGCTTCTTCTCTTGTCATTTTGATTACCTCCGTTATCTACATTTGTTTTCGCTGTTCTATCAGCTTGGATATTTACTTTTGCTATTTGACGCATAACTGCAAATTTATAAAATAAAAAAGCAGCCGATTACTGTTCGACTACTTCTTTGTTGACCGGTTTTTCTATTTTTGGTTCTTCCTGTTTTTCTGCTTTATCTGTGTAAAGACTTTCCATTCTATCTTTACTTTCAATTGCAACTTGTTCTGGATCGCTAAACATGTCAATGACCTTGATTGCACGTTTATAATGAATTCCGCAGTTCAACAAAATCTGTAAAACTTTCCCTACACGACGCTCTTCCGATCTTCATATTGTCTAACTTGTTGTGGTTAATATGAATTTCTACGTCGCTCGGCACAAGCGTAAAACCTTTTGAAATTCTCAGTCGGTTCAGGATAATCTTAATAGACATATTCTCCGACTTTTTCAAGATAGGCTCATTAATTGCTGTCCGAAGTCCGGCATCATAATGTCCGTTGCGTAGATTGACTGCGCCTTGGGTATCTCCACCAGAATTTATACTTGCTCGGTTTGCCAACCCTTGAATATCAAGAAAACGCTCAAATAAATCATTAAATACAACTTGCCCCTCTGTCTGATTCAGTTCCGTTGTCATTACATCAACGTCCGCTTTGTTTTCCATTCCATTGTTAGACTTCACAACAAGCGCACCTTCTTGTCTCATGCTCAAGAAGCTATCTCTATCTACTTCGCAGTTTACGAATTTCACCCACGAAGAGACAAATTGCTCAATTCCATTGATTCTGTCAGAAGAAAGTGTGTTGATTGCGTCTGTAATGGCAATAGTCATTTCAATATCAGAAAGCCTACGGGAATTATTCGGATATTCAATAACCGGAATTGCTCCATTTCCATTTACCCCGAATCTTCTCAATTTCCCTTCTGAAATTTCAAACCACTGACCGTTCGTATAGCAAAAATAAAACTCCTGACCATTTTCATCTTCTCGAATCTGGCATGAAAAAGCCGGTTTATTATTCGGAAAGTACACCACGAATGTATAAATCGGGTTTTCAGAAGACAACTCAAAGTCGCTTTCGTCCAAAACCGAACCATTTCCCTCATCATTTCCGATAAACCGATATGCAGTACCGCAGATGGATCGCCATCTGCAAATATCAATATCGCATTCCTGTTTATTCTCGGAATCCATAATTGCGTTGAGCCATGAGATTTCATCTGACTTCTTATCGTCCGTACCACGAAGGACGTATTGTATCGGCTCTGCACAAATATCAGCAGTTTTTCGCTCTACCAACTCATATGCAAGATTGACAACAATTTTATTGTTCACTTCTGGTCTATTAACTTTTTTTCGATATAAAATCGGCTGATCTCCACGATAGTAACGGTCAAGATACTCGATTTCCGCTGCATTCTGTCTGTGAATTGCAAGTGCTTTGTTCAATTCATCTACGATATTTCTCCATGTGATCTGTCGTTGCCTTGTGTAAATGATTTTCCTACCAAATCCACAATCGCAAATAGCAGAAAACGGTCTGTAATTTTTATGTGGATAGTTATACATAAAGCACCACCTTAAACAAATGTCATTCCTGAAGAACAATTTCTTTTTGGAATATTTTTAATTTCTGTTTCTCCTGTATCAACGTGATACACAATTCTTTTATTGCATTTTTTGCATCTACAAATTTTATTTATTGTTGACCGCCCATCATGCGTTCCGACTTTCCGTCCGCACTTTGGACAGTATATCTTCTTTTCTTCATACTCTTTCATAGTTTTCTCCACGAAAAAAGGACGCAATCAAGCGTCCTTTTTCAATCATACTTATGGGTTTTATGTTGTTGGAAATATTTATTATTTCTCTAATTATAAGTTTAACAGAATTTTTCCGAACATACCGAACAACTTTTATTTTTTCATAAATCTCTCAAATGACATCCTAACTCCGTCTTCGCTGTTCCCACCGCCTATTCTGTCAGCGACTTTATTCCACGATAGATTTTCAATAAACCGAAGAGTAATTATTCTTCTCATTCTGCTGTCTGTTACACTCGCTATAAATTCTTCTACTTGGTTTAATGTTTCGAGGAGTTCCATCTCTAACCCTGTCAGTGTTGCTTTTCTCGCATAGAGAAGCGTCTTTTTTCTGCTGTACTCTGGATATGGGAAACCTTCTATTTTGAACGGTTGCAAACCTCCGTCTCCGCCCATTACCTTATCGCATACAGCACCTTCCCTTTCGATTCTTTCAATCTGATTTTCGGTTTTTTCTATTCTATCCCTAACTTCCTTGATTTCTTCTTGCAAGTCAGAATATTGTATCAAAATTTCCTTAGTAACCATGTCCGTATCCTCCTCTGAATGGGTTGTGTATTGCTTCAGCTTTAGCAACTCTATTTCCTTTTGTCATTCTTATTGCAAAGTTTGAAAAAACATCCGGCACGTCATCCAACTGTTTTTTTCCTGAAGCTGAATATTGTTTCAAAAGTGACATCATAACTCCATATGGTTCGTTCGGTTTGTAAAGTGATGAATCCTTGAATATAACGTGTTGTAAAATCCAGTTAGAACATTGAAATATTCTTGCTTCCTTGTTTGTCTCTGTCGGAACGTCTGTAATATTGCATATCCAACCTTTTTGTTCTACACGTTTATTCACTTCCATTGCTACACGGTCGCCGCCGGCATTACGCTCAAATTCGCACTCTTGCACCTCGTTATTTACGATTGCATTTGAAGCATTCTCATACTGCATTTCATAATCAGCAGTATTATCACAAACGCAATCCACACAGTAATAATCTTCTCCGTACTTCTGCAAAACAGGCATAACAAAGTAGTCTGTTCCTTTTCCTTTTGTATCACATTGCGCTGTAATCATTTCCGGCTCTCCATGCGGTAAATGCAAATAGCGTCTGATTTTATCGTCCGGGAACAATAATCCCTCACGCTCAATTGGTTCTTGCTTATACAGGCATCGATAAGAAATATCATCCATAAGCAATTGCTGATCCGCGAAAAAATCTTTGGTAAATCCACTGTATTCATATTCGAAATTACTTTCTCCGGTAACCGGATCAATGTCCGGCACCGCAATCACCTTTACTCTTGGGTTTCCGGCGTACATATTTTGAATTCTGCCTATCACATCATGTACGCTCCAGCGGGTCGCTATGTGTATTTCCTTACAGTTTTTACCATCTGTATCCTGTATCTTTCTCTGGCGCGCGTCTACGGCGTATTTATCCCACAGCTTGTCCAAAATACTGGGATTCATTGCTTCTTCGATACCGCCAATCATATCATCAACAAGCAAAAACTTGGAAGCACGAACCTTACCAGCATTTTTACTTCCGACAGATGTACATTGCACACTTGGGAACGGTTTATATTTTCCTACGTTAAACTGCTCCATCTTCGCATTGGTACTTGTAACGTGTAAATCAGGGAAGATTTCATTCCATGTATATTCGTCCGTGTTTGTCACAATATCGTACACACCGTCATAATACATTCGTGTAATATCGCCACTATGGGAGTAAAAAAGCGTGAAGTCTTTCGGAAACCATCCGATTACTAAAGCATTAAAAAATTTTTCCACACTAGTTTTACCCGCACCAGGAATGAGTGATATGCAAAGGATGTCATACTTATCATCGATCATTCCTTGTAGCGCATCCACAAGACCGATTTTCAAAAATTGTTTTCTTCTTGGCATATAAAATCGTTCTTTCGGTTCTCTTTTCCGCTCCAAATACCGAAAACCGCTGTCTACAATCTTATTTTGCGCTTCCAACAAGAGAACTTCATAAAACCTGTCTATAATTTCATACTTGACCTTGTTTTCAAAAGAATATTTCTCTAGTCCCCAAATATCCGTACCCGTCAGATTTAGAACAAAATTCTCTATAATCTCTTTCGTCCTTGCAGACACTTTAAGCGCATACGGAATGTCTTTTTCCGTCTGATATGCCACTTTGCACGCTTCTATCATTGCATCAATGACAGATTCATCTATTCCGTTATCCGATATATAATTTTCGTATGATTGGATTGCTTGTTGAAGTTCCAAAGACATAAAGAAAGAGACCTCCTTTACTCAAAAATAAAAGAAGCCTCCATTTCGACTTGTTACATAGCCACCATCTCGGCTATGTCATTAGATATTATATCATCCATCCGTTGTAGCATATTTCTGTTCCATCTGAAAATTCCACGCTAAAAGTCATTGATCCTAGTAGCAATATGTATGGTATTACTAATATAACAGAAATAATTCCTTTCGCTGTGCTCATCTCGCCACAACTTTCTTGGAAATCTCCGCAACAGACACGCCACTTGCAGATTTTCTTAATTCCACGTCTTTCCCTTTACAAATTGCTTTCGCAATCGTTCCAGACTGCTCCACAATCTTTTTCTGAATCTCTTTTTCACTCATTCTCTATCTCCCTGTCTTTGCATTTGTTGTCTAACATACAAAATCTTAGTTCTTTTCTACCAAAAGCAGTATCTTCCATTGATTTTACAAGATTTTTGCATCCATTACACCACATTCCTGTTTCATGGTTTTCTTTATTTTCTCTCAAATATTCAAGTTTTCCACTAAGTCTTTCGTTTTCTCTTTTCAAGTCATCTAAATCGAGTAAAGAATCTTTTAGCTCTCTTTCCAGTTTACTAATTTTTTGAACGGATTATATATTTTCATCTTGCATACCTCTTTTCAAAATTCTATTTCCAATTTCAAATTTTAGTAAAAACTTCCATATCGTAATTTTCTCTTATGTAATCTACACATTTCTGCAAATTTTCTTTCAAAAATTCGTCTCGCGCAATATCCGGGTGTAGTGTATACAACATACAACTATTCTCTTTTCCATTTTCTTTATATTTTTTATAATTAAATGTCATTGTGAACAATGGAATTCGTGTTAGATTTTTTGTTTTTCTCTTTATGTACAGATTACATAACCTCTTTATCATTTTTCATAAACCTCTCAAATTTCCTTTTACACTTGCCGCACAAATGAATTGTATCTTCTTTCGTTAAGAACACTTTTCGTATTGTAACTGTTTCAGTATCTTTTCCATCAAATTCCGCATTTACGATAGAAATATCCGATTCTCCGCTCATAATTTTCAAATAATCGTCTCTTGGAATTTGTGCTGAAACTTCTTCCGGCAGACAATCAAGAACATCTTCTACCAGATTTTCAATCCGTTCTCCGCAGCGATCACATGTGTACCATTTTTCCTCGTGAATCATAATCCATGGACCTCCCGTAATCTCGCATACTTTTCCACAAGCACATCAATTACCACATTTAGTTGATTGATTTTAATGCAATCGGATTGATGTCTATCGTTTAGTTTTGCAATTTTATCAATAGATTCTGCAATGTCTGTATTTGTTTCAACTTCTTTTTTTCCACAAAATGTTCCTATGTTTGGAACATAATGTGGAAATTCTTCGCAACCAGAATTAATATTAAGCACTTTTCTATTTTCCTTACATTCTTCTAGTTGCTCACATTTATCGCATTTTGTAAATTTTTCTTCATTTTCGTGCAGATGCTTTTCTTCTCCATCTGTTAGTTTTCTTCCACAGATAGGGCAATACGAAATATCGATTATTCCAAGTTCCCCAGTCTTGCTATTTGCATAGTACGTGTCATAACCTTTTCCTTTTTCTCTGATATGCCATGTAATTTTCCCATCAAAAAATTCAATTATCTTTTGTTCTTCACAAAATTCACACATAACAATTCCCCTTTCTGTGAGGTTTCCAAGATGAGAACAACTTCCTAGGATTTGCAGTTGCTCCTATCTTTGCATTGATTTTTTTGCCGAGGCATTGACCTCATGCGCTCGTCTATCCGGTAATGAGCGGGACGCACAACCCTAACAGGATTTGAACCTATTCTACGAGAGTCAAAGTCTCGTGTGCTACCATTACACCATAGGGCTAAAGCAGGTCTTCCCTGCTTGCATTCATATTTATCGTGCCATGCTTGACACTAATCCGCCTTATAAACCACCCTCGACCGCCCAGCAGTCACTCATTTAATTACTTCCGGCGAATATCCAAAGCATCCAGACTACTGCAATCACTGAATTTGTCTCATTTCCTTTGGATTAAGTTTTTTGTCGATTGTATAGCATTGCAGGACTTCAAACCGACCACGAGTGGAAAATGTCTATATCGGCACATTATTGCGAACTTGCCATATGCCAGGGCGACAGTTTTTAACCATCTTCTCGTGATGGAACAGATTTATCGTCTCGGTATAAGGACGGGTTTTAACGTCTTTACTGACAAGAACAAGCAACTGAGATTATGCAACAGTTAGTCGGCACTCACGAATGAGGACAAGCGTTATGATTTTCTGTTGTTTATCGGCAGGGTTTCGACCAGATGTTTACCCGACTTGTACCATCCACACAAATATGTGCTTCCACGAAACCTTGTTCCGCTACCGTCTCTTCACGCTGTATTTAATTGCTTATTCAAATCCCCACGAGCCTTGTGACGGCTCTTAACAGCATTCCGCTATGGGGAGAAAGGATGAAACAATAAAAAATAAAAACTGCGTTGATTGTGAGGGTGTGGATTTGCACCACACATGAACCATGTCTTTTCGATTTCTTTTTTCCGACAGTCTACGCTTTCGCTCGTGTCACAAGATAAGTAATTTGCACAGTTCTCACGACTAAATCTGTCTACCTTTTCCAGCACCTCACAGAATCTTATGAATTTAAAATAAATAATGAATTTAATGCAATGATCAATGCGACCGATCCGCTTAACAACCCCATTCCTGTTTCTTTGGTTTTTAATCCAAAAATCATTCCGATCAAGAACAGTGCAAACAAAATTACATTAAACGCTAACAAAAATCCTTTAATCATTAATAAATCTCCTTTCCACAATCTATGCACTTCCAAACATGATGCGTAATCCATGAACCATCTTCCTGTCGTTCCAGGTATGTGTATAATGGATCAACATGTTTATGCTTACAGAATAACCGCTTAATCATCTTCATTATTCTTACTCACCCAATCTTCACACCAATGCTCATATTCTACGAAATCGGCTATATATTCACTTTCATCATTCACACATACATAGCCTTGCATTTTATCGTAGTGACCATATTTGCAAGTTCCGCAACATCCGTTCATGTGTATCACCCTCTTTTTATTTTTTGAAAAATTTTTGAAATCAGCAGTTACTTCTTGGCAAATACGTGCGAGTCGCAACCCAAACGTCATGTTTCCGGTATCCAATATTGCCAAGAATTTTCACAAAATTATATCTTCTTGAAACCGGATATCCGAGCCTGTCTTGTACTGTCTCAAAAAAGTACCGAATATCGTCAATGACATCTCTAACACGCTTGAATAATTTTCCCATTTTCTCGAATACTGATTTAGCAGCAATGATGAATTGTCTTAAATTGTAGACCGCTATGCTAATTCCATTCTTGATGCAATACTTAAACTGTATAACAGACAATCCGGTTTTTCGTATTTCTATTGCCTGTTCTTCTGTTAGTGCTAATATCACGACATATAACCTCCTGTCTGTCTCATAAATACCTCTTTTTGTTTATTTCGGAATTTGGGGGACTAAGTAGGCAGATTTTTGCGTTCGTGTATAGAGGGGTAGGTATCATTCATTTACTATCGAACATATGTATCTATCGAATAAATCCTTATTTATCAAATACATCTATACGTGTTTTATTATATTTGCACCAATGTCAATGATATATTTTAATCTAAATTATTCTCCGTTTCTAAATGTTAAAATACATCAATCTTTTTCGCTCTCGATCTGCTTTACTTCTCCCAGTTTCGGAAGTTCCGAAGCTGTTAATGCTCTTTCGCTAGTCCGTTCCTTGCTCACTCCCGGAAGATTCCAACCGTGACGTTTGTTAAGTATCGGCAAGTATTTCATTGGGTTGTTTCTTCTGTCTTTTAGCAAACAAACGAGAGACTCCTCGTTATTTTCCACTAATTTTTTGTAAATGTCTGAGGCCGCTGTACTTGGTTCTTTGATATACTCCCCTTCTTTCAGGTTGTTAACTGCTATATCACTTATAATATTCCCTTGTAAGTCCTTGTATATATAAGCCCTTGTATTACTATTCCCCCACGAATGTATTGTATCTCTTGATATACCAGATAATAAACAAAATCCCTTTATACTTATCTCTTGATTATGGCAGTAACA
>OGDH01000293.1_pt1 | contig 11638 bp, 10 predicted proteins | sample 1570381 | NCBI WGS metagenome assembly OGDH01 (sample SAMEA2582177, study PRJEB24529) | metagenome | reverse complement strand
CTCCCTTTGGGAGAGCTGTCAAGCCCGACAGGGCTTGACTGAGAGGGCGCACGCCACTAGCCCCGTCGCTAAAGTTTCAGATGCAATAAGAAACCTTCCCGCCACCACTAAAGCCGTCCCCTTGGGGAAGGTGGATTGCCGCGAAGCGGCAAGACGGAAGGGGTATTCTCTTTTTACGCCCCCTTGTCCCGGGGCGGGGTTTGTGCTATGCTAAGGGGTACAAGCGATTTTTTGCGCTGAGAGGAGGAACCCCATGGCCGCCGTAAAAACACGGAATACCGCTACCCTTATGACCGAGGGCAGCATTGTAAAAAGCCTGCTGCTGTTTGCCCTGCCGCTGATCTTCGGCAACCTGCTGCAGCAGATGTACAACACTGCCGACAGCATCATCGTGGGCAATTTTGTGGGCAGCAATGCCCTTGCCGCCGTGGGCTCCAGCGGGTCGCCCATCTACCTGCTCATCGGCTTCAGTCAGGGGCTTGCCGTGGGCGCGGGCGTGGTGGTGTCGCAGTATCTGGGCGCGGGCGACCACAAGGAGACCCGCGAGGCGGTGCACACCTCCCTTGCCATTGCGGTGGTCATGGGGCTTTTGCTGACGGTGGGCGGCGTTGCCTGCGGGCGCGCTTTGCTGGTGGCCATGAACACCCCCGCCGAGGTGCTGGCCGATGCCGTGACCTATATCCGCATCTACTTTGGCGGGGTGCTGTTCAGCGTGGTGTATAACATGACCGCCGGCATCCTGAACGCCGCCGGCAACTCCCGCCGCTCGCTGGTGTATCTGGCATGGGCGTCGGTGACCAACATCGTACTGGATCTTGTGTTCATCGTGGGGCTGCGGATGGGGGTAGCAGGCGCTGCCATCGCCACAGACCTGAGCCAGCTGGTGTCTTGCGTGCTGAGCCTGCGCTTTTTGATGAAAAGCGAGGACGCCTGCCGGGTGGAGCTTTCCGCCATCCGACTGCACCGCAAAATGGCAGGCCGCATTATCCGGGTGGGTCTGCCCACCGGCATCCAGAACATGGTCATCTCCTTTTCCAACGTGCTGGTGCAGGCCAGTGTGAACAGCTACGGTGCCGCCGCCATGGCGGGCTTTGCGGCCTACATGAAGATCGACGGCTTCAACATCCTGCCGGTGAGCAGCATCAGCATGGCAGCTACCACCTTTGTGGGGCAGAACTACGGTGCGGGGCGTCTGGACCGGGTAAAGCGCTCAGTCTGGGTCACCCTTGCTATCGGGGTCCTCTACACCCTTTGCACCGGCGCGGCGCTATTGGCCGGACAGGACGCCATTCTGCACCTGTTCACCGCCGACGAGGCCGTGGTCACCTACGGCAAGCTGGCTATGCGGTGGTTCTGTCCGTTCTACTTCCTGCTCAGCATCCTGCACGGCCTTGCCGGTGCCGTGCGCGGCACGGGTGCCAGCATCCCGCCCATGGTGGTGCTGCTGGTCTCGCTGTGCCTGTTCCGTGTGGTGTGGATCCAGTTTCTGCTGCCCTTCTTCTCCGGCATCGAGGGCGTGTTCATCCTCTACCCCGTCAGCTGGGGTCTGGGCGCATTGCTCATGATCCTGTATGCGTGGAAGGGCAAGTGGATGGAGTATCATACATAACATTTTTACAAACAACGACCCGCCGCACTAAAAGAGATGCGGCGGGTCGTTGTTTTTCAGGAACTTCTGTCGGGGCAGCTTACCATGCAAAGCCCACGGAGTCCATGTCGATCTTCTTTTCCATCAGCCCCAGACGGCTCTCGATGAAGTTGACAGCCATATCCGGCCACTGAGCGATCTGGGTATAGTAATCCACATAGCCCTTGGTGCCAGTGCCCAAGCCCACACCGTGGGGCGCATCGGGTGCCAGATAGAAGCTGAAATCTTTGAAGATATTCGCGCACTCCGGCAGAGAGGGCAGCATCATAGCGCTCAGGCCGTCCTTCTGACCCACAACACCAAAGACCGGAGGCAGGTTGGGGTTCTTCGTGAAGTCCAGACCGGTGACGAACAGGCCGTAGATGGGGATCGCCACATTCAGGTCAGCGCTCTCATAGTCCACAGCATCGCAGACGTAGCTGGGATAGACCTTATCCGGGGTATTCGTAGTGCCGAACTGGTCGGCCACCACCTGCATCACATTCATGCCGCCAGCAGAGAAGCCCACAGCGATCATGATATCGGTCTTGCCGATGTGTTTTTCAGAGGCGTTGTGGCGGATGTAGCGGATAGCGCGTGCCAGATCCAGCCGCTGATCCACAGCGGCATAAGGGTTGACGCGGCGCTGCAGCACAAAGGCGTTGTAGCCGTTCTTGTTGAAGAACTCGGCCACCGGGTAGCCTTCCACCACGTTGTTGCGGTGGGTGCTGCCGCCGCCTGCAATAATGATCACGTTGCCCTTCACCTTGCCCTGATCTCGCAGCAGGTACGGGTTCAGGAAGGGACGGAAGCCCTCGTTATCGTAGCAATTTTCCCAGTTGGTGGGCAGCGGAGATTCCACGGCCATCTGATCTCCCCAAATTTCCCAAACGGTGCTCTTGGGGTCCTTGATCTGGCGCAGCGCCTTGCGGGCATTGGTCAGAGCAACACACATATCGTAGTGGGAGGCGTTGATACCGGGCACAGGTGCACCGTCCACCTTCTCGTACTGAGCACGGGACAGCTTGTGGAACAGCACATAGAACTTGTCAAAATCCCCCCGGAAAGCAGCCGGATAAAAGGCTACCTCGCGGGAGAGGCGGAGTTCCTCTGCCACCATGGCCTGCACCTCAGCATCGGTGTGCACGCCAGCGTTTTCAGCAAAGGATGCGGGCGCCATGCCAGCCACTGCGCCCATGGTCACGGCAGAAGCGGCGGAAAGCTTCATAAAGTCTCTTCTGTTCATCATCATTTCTCCTTTTAAATGCAGACGGCTCATTTGTGCAGAACAAAGCCGCCCAAAGCTGTGCAGCAAACGCCCTGCTGCCGGGCCCGATAGACATTCCAGTCGTATCATGCCATCGAAATCTGCACAAATCGTACCACAATACAATGCACTTGTAAATAGATTTTATTGTTTTTGTACGAAATTGATATATTAGTATGCCAGTTCTTGTGAAAATCAACAAGCATGAGAATGGGCACAAAAAAGGACTGCCATGCACTCTGCACGGCAGTCCTTTTTTATCTTATTACAGCTTTTCAAACACCAGAAAGCGGAAGGCGATGGTGGTGGTGAGCTGCGGCAGAGCCGCAAGGCGGGCGGCACCGTCGCGGGGCGTTTTCCAGTAGTAGGGGGTCATGGCAAACAGGGCTTCCAGCTGGGCGGCGGGCACGGTAATGGTTCCCTGCACCTCCCGCTCATCAATGGCGCGGAAGCCCGGGTACTCCACCTGCTGCACCGGGTTTTTGTAGGGCTTTTCGTAGAGCACGGCCTTCATCTGGTACAGATGCTCTGCCCCCGGCACAACGTAGATCATGTGCCCGCCCGGGCGCAGCACTCGGCTGAACTCCTCCTGCGCAAAGGGCGAAAAGCAGTTCAGCAGCACGTCTGCCCAGCCGGTGCGCACCGGCTGGCTGAAGCTGGACGCCACCGCGTACTGCGCGGCGGGCAGCGCCTTTGCCGCCAGACGCACGGCGGGCTTTGCGATATCGAACCCGGCCAGCTGCAACGGCTTTTCCGCCGCCGCGAACTGCTGCGCGATGCAGCGGTCGTACCAGCCCTCGCCGCAGCCTGCGTCCAGCAGATGCAGCGGGGCGTCCTTCGCGGCGGGCACGCCGTGGGCAAGGCACAGCTCCCCCAGCGCCTGCCCGAAAATGCCGTAGTATCCGGCGTTCAGGAAGGCACGGCGGGCAGCTACCATCTCCTTGCTGTCCCCGGGGGCTTTGGTGCGCATGCTCTGCACCGGCAAAAGATGCCAGTAGCCCTCCCGGGCGCGGTCAAAGCAGTGGCCTTTTTCACATTTCAAATCGTTCTCCCCTTGCAGCGCGCCGCCGCACAGGGGGCACTGCCACGGGGCAAAGGCTTCGTTCCGGCTCATACTTCTTCGCTGTGATCCTCAATGGGTGCGGTGGCACCGCCGTGGGCGTCCATATACTCCTCAAAGCTGGTGTACTTCTGCTGGGGCGGGCGGCGGCTGATGAGCATCAGCCCCGGGTCCTCGTCCCGGGCGGCAGCATTGCGGCCACGGCGGGCAGGCTCGGCCTTGGCAGCGCGGGGTGCGCTGCCGGTGCGGCTCTGGCTTCCTGCATTGCCGCGCTCGTTGCGGGCAGGGCGGGCGTTATTGCTCTGGGCTGCGGGGCGGGCATTGCGCTGTTCGCCCCGGTCGTTGCGGCGGCTGCCGCTGCGGTTTGCGTTCTGGATATTCTGGGGCTCCTGTGCGCTGCGGATGGCAGGTGCTGCCGGAGCGGCAGGAGTCTTGCGTGCCGGGCGCAGCGGGGTAGCCTCCGGGGCGCTGACAAAATGGGGGTCAAACTTGGGCTGGGCGTTGCTGCCCCGGGCGGGGGCGGCATTCTCGCGGCGGGCGCGGGGCGCTGCCGCTTCCTTGGGGGCGTTTGCGCCCCGGTTGTTGGCGCGGCGGTCGTTGCGGGCCCCGCGCTTTGCGTTGCTGTCTTGCATCAGTGTTTCCTCTTTTTTCGGTTTTGCAGGCACCGCGTTCTTTGCAGCCTTCGGCTCCTGCTTCGGCGCGGGCGCAGCTGCCTTTGCAGCTTTTGCGGGCGCAGTTTCGGCCTGTTTTTCTGCTTCGGGGCGGGGCTTTTTGCCGCGCACGGGCAGCACCGGGCGCACCGGGGCGGGCACGCCGTCCCACGGATGACCGGATACCACCGGGATCTTGCGGCGGTTCAGCTTTTCGATACCTGCCAAGTACTCCTGCTCCTCCGGGGCGCAGAAGCTGACGGCGGTGCCGTCCGCACCGGCGCGGGCGGTGCGCCCGATGCGGTGCACATAGGTCTCCGGCACCTCGGGCAGGTCGTAGTTGAACACATGGGAAAGCTCGCTGATATCAATGCCGCGTGCGGCGATATCGGTCGCCACCAGCACCCGGGTCTTGCCGGACTTGAAATCCTCCAGCGCGGTGACGCGGGCAGTCTGGCTCTTGTTGCCGTGGATGGCGGCGGCGGGGATGCCCTGCTTTGTCAGGTCCTTTGCAATCTTATCCGCGCCGTGCTTGGTGCGGCTGAACACCAGTGCGTTGACCACCGGCGGCTGCAGATTTTTGATGAGCCACGGCAGCAGCAGCTTTTTGTTGCCCTTTTCCACATAGTAAAGGCTCTGCTGGATGCGGTCCACGGTGCTGGACACCGGGTCCACCTTGACAAAGGCGGGGTCGTGCAGGATGCCGGCAGCCAGATGCTCGATCTCGGCGGGCATGGTGGCGCTGAACATCAGGTTCTGGCGCTGGGCGGGCAGCTTTGCAATGACCTTTTTCACGTCATGGACAAAACCCATGTCCAACATCCGGTCGGCCTCGTCCAGCACAAAAATTTCCAGTGCGGACAGGTCGATAAAGCCCTGCCCGATCAAATCGTTCAGCCGTCCCGGGCAGGCGATGAGGATATCCACGCCCTTTTTCAGCGCTTCCACCTGCGGTGCCTGTCCCACGCCGCCAAAGATGACGGTGCTGCGCAATTTCAGGTACTTGCCGTAGGCTTCAAAGCTTTCGCCGATCTGCAAGGCCAGCTCCCGGGTAGGGGTCAGGATCAGCGCACGGACAGCGCCCTTGCGGCGGGGCGCATTGGCGGTGAGCCGGTCCAGCATGGGCAGCGCAAAAGCCGCCGTCTTGCCGGTACCGGTCTGGGCGCAGCCCATCAGATCCCGGCCTGCCAGCACCGGCGGGATGGCCGCTGCCTGAATGGGCGAGGGGGTCTCGTAGCCCGCTTCCTGCACAGCGCGCAGCAGCGGGGCGGACAGATTCAGTTCTTTAAATGTCATGGTTCTCCTATTATTCTGTGATCTTCCGGCACTCGATGTAGTAGCGCTTTTCCTCCGCGTGTCCCATGCTGAAGGTCTTGCGGGGCAGCACGCCGCCCATCACGACGCCGCGGAACAGGTCGCTCTTGGCGAAGGGCGGCATCAAAAACGCCACTGCGCCCTGCTTGCACAGCGCACGCACAGCCGGCTCGTCATGCACATAGTCCACCTTTGCTTCCGGGTGGCGCTCGATATAATCCGAAATAAAATCGTCGATGGTGCCCACGGTCAGCGGCTCGGTGGGGTCCTCAAAGCTGAGCACATTGGCCATGTGTGGGCCTGCCAGCGTAAAGGGCTGCTTTTTGCTGCCGCCAAAGCAGCAGCCTGCCATATTGGAATCGCTCCATGTAATGAGGCTCAGCAGTACGGTGGCGCAGTCTACGTTGAACAGCACCCGGTGGATGGGCTCGATCTCAATAGCCGGGGAGTGCACGTTGCACACCTCTGCCAGACACCAGCGGGCGGGGTGGTTTTCTGCCTGCTCCGGGGTCAGGGTCTTTTTCAGCTCCTCCCAGCAGGCTTTTGCGGTAGCCAGCGAGTGGTTGCCGTCGCCCACGGCCAGCGTCAGCGGGTCGCGGCGGGTGGCATCGGGGTATTTCTTGTCAAATTCTTCCTGACTGCCCAGCACGGTCAGCGCGTTTTCGATCTGCGCGATGAGGGCGGGGTCCTCCACTGCCCAGCCGGCCACATGGCCGCCGCCCAGCATCAGCTCACCCTCGTACACCTTGGGCAGGCTGTCCTTGTGGGCGGCAATGGGCTCGATGAGGGTGCAGTCCGGGTCATCCGCCAGCATCATGATATGGGGCGTTTCCAGCGCAGCGCCGGTGCGTACCTTCATGCGGGGCGGGATGCGGCTTTCCACGGTGCACTCGCTGGGGCGCACGATGCATTTTTCGCCCCGGCGGTAGCTGTATGCTTCCAGGTCCACACGTCCCACAAGACCCTGCCGCACCCGGCCGCTCTGCTCGGTGCGCTCCACATAGATAAAGCCATCCACCGCCCGGGTGAGCACATTTTTGGCGTAATCCTGCATGGTGGCGTGGATCTTTTCCACCCGCGCGTCGGCGTCTCCGTCCTCCAGATACACCTCCGGCAGGATCAGGTTCAGGGTGCTGGGCGCACCCGCAGCGGTCTCTTCTGCCCGCTGCCAGTAGCTGCGGTCGCTGGTGAACTGGTCACAGGCAATGCAGCCCCACTGCTCCAGCGGCACCTGCTCCGAAGGCAGCAGGATGTGTGCGGGTGCAAAACAGGTAGTCGGTTTCATAGTCGTTTCCTCCCCTCTTTATAAAAGCCGCTTCTCAGCGGAACGCTGCGGTATCGTGCACCACAACGTGCTTCACACCGGCGTCGGCAGCGGCCTGCTCCAGCGCAGCGCGGCTGTCCGCATCCAGTGCGGTGCTGCTGGTGACCAGCAGGTTTTCCATTCCAAGCGCAACACCGGTGGTGCCAAGAGCATCGGTAGCAGCGGTGCACAGTGCGTCCGGGTAGCTGACCCACAGGGTCACGCTGCCCGCAAAGCGGGTCTGCCATGCGGCGATATCCGCCGTCAGCTGGGCGGCGCGTCCCTCCCGGCTCTTGCCGCCGGAGGCACCGAAGTCCTGCTTGCGGGTGATGATGTTGGGGAACTGCACCCCGGTAAGCACCACCTGCTCGTAGCCCATGCTCCGCACCTCCTCAATGAGGTCGCCGACAAACTGCACCGCACTTGCGGCAAAGGGGTTCATCCATGCCTTGCCGCCCTTGGCTGCGCTGACGTTATCCAGCCAGAGTCTGTTGCCGTCGTAGTGCACGCCCATGCTGCGGTCGGTGTACACCGACACCGGGTCGGTAAAGGCGGCAAGCTGTGCCGCCGGGATGATGCCCTCCTCCCGCAGGATGGCGGCGATGCTTGCCGCATCCACCGGGTTTTCGGTGATGCTCTGGGCAGCGGCTGCCACCCCGGAAGCGTAGTACACCGTGCCAGCGGCGTCCTTCAGAGTGACAAGGGCGTAGTCTGCGCCCTGCTGCTTCAGCTGCCGGGCGGCGGCGCGGATGGCGGCTTCATCGGTCAGGGTGGTCACGTCCAGCTCTGCCCAGCTGCCGCCGGTAATGGCCTTGCCGTCCAGCGGCTTTTCCTCCTCCGGCTCAGACGCTGCCTGCGAAGCAGCGGCGCTGCTTGCCGCCGCAGAGGAGGCGGCTGCCTCGGCGCGGGAAGCGCTTTCGGCCTCCAGATCCCGATCCTTGACCACGGTATACCAGGTGTGGGTGGCCCAATCCAGCACATGGGGTGCGGCAAACCATGCGGCTGCCAGCACTGCCGCCACCAGCACCACGATGCCGATGCCGCGCTTTACGCGCGTTTCCCTGCTGTAAAAGCTGCGGTTATAATGCTTGACCTTCTGACGTTTATTCTTAGCCATGGTATCCTTTCCTCCCTGTCTGCATTACAGGATGACGGAATGTCCGGTAAAGCCATAGATCGCCAGCGCCAGCACGCCGATATACACCAGCGTGATGGGCAGGCCGCGGAATGCCTTGGGGATGGCTCTGCTGCGCAGGCGGTGGCGCGCCTCGGTGACCAGCAGTACCGCCAGCACATAGCCAAGGCCGCTGCCAAGGCCAAAGCCAAGGCTCTGGCCAAGGGTAAAGGTCTGGGTGCGCGCCACCAGCACCGTGCCCAGCACACCGCTGTTCAGCGCGGCCAGCGGCACGATGCGCAGCAGCTGGGCGCGGCGGGGCAGGCTGCGCAGCAGCCACAGCACCAGGTGCTCTGCCAGACACACCACGGCGATACTGGCGATATACACCAGCGGGCGCAGCTGGGCGCGGTTATCCAGCGGGGCAATGAACCACCGCCCGGCAAAGAAAGCCACCGGCGCCACCAGCACCTGCGTGATGCACAGCATCATGCCGAACAACGCGCTGCTGGTGCGGTCGTCCCCCACCAGCTGCACCATGCGGGACACGCCCAGTGCACGGGTAAAGACAGCGTTCTGTGCAAAAATGGCCAGCAGTGCATAGCTGAAAAACACTGCCGAGCTGCTTACAACTTCCTTCACGGTTCGCGGTCCACCTCCTTCTGGTAGTGCACGGTCAGGGTATCCCGTGCTTCCTTTTTCAGATATTCCTTGCGCTTTGCAGCCGCAGCGCGCCAGATGGCGCACAGGATGCCCAGCACGATAAAGCCGCCCGCCGGCATTTTAGCCAGCGGCAGCAGCGCCCAGCGCCCCACCGGGGCACCGAACACGGTGCCAAGACTGAGCCACTCGCGCACCACGCCCACCACGAGCAGCAGCAGCGCGTAGCCCACGGTGATGCGCACGCCCTTGGAAACGGCCTTGTGCACGGTCTCCTGTACACGGCCGAAGCGGTAGGTCAGAAGCGGCTCCACCACCAGCATGGGCAGGTAGATGCCAAGGTTCAAAAGACCGGTGCCAAACACGAAGTTCAAAATGGGATATGCCGCCAAGTACACCACGGCGGCGCTGGCTGCGTACAAAAGTGCACGGGGCAGCAGCTTTTTTTGCAGCTGCTCCGGGGTAGGCTCCTCGTCCCGCAGGGGCACAAGGCGGCTGAGCAGGCAGGCCAGCACGCGGGAGGGCACCAGCAGCAGCGTCACCGCCGCCGCCAGCATCAGGCCGTTCTGCCCGGTGGTAGCCACGACTACCAGCGGTGCCAGACCCATGCCCTGCATGACCACCGGGTTATTCAGGAACACGCGGTCATGATGGGCAAACTTTTCGGGGTCCTTTAAAATCAGTTCCGCAGTACGCTTTTTCATTCCGCAGCCTCCTTTCGTTCGGACGGCAGACGGTGCAGCAGACGGTACAGCCGCTCCTCGGTGCGGTCAATGAGCGCGGACACGCTGTTGACTGCCAGCAGTGCAAAGCAGACGCCGGTCTCGTACACGCCGAAATAGCGGAAGCCCATGGTGGCAGCCCCCACCAGAGCGCCGTACAGGATGCGTCCAAGCCGGTGGTGTGCGCAGGTGTAGGGCTCGTTGAGCAGAAACACCGCACAGAACAGCACCGCACCGGTGTGCAGCTCGTCCCGGATGCCCTGCAGGCGGGGCAGCAGGCTGCTGAAGAGGGTGCTGTCCGCCAGACCCACCTGACGCGGGAAGAAGAAGGCGATGAGCCCGCAGGTGATGAGAAAGCTCGCTGATGCGCCGATGTGCACGTCCTTCTGGGTCCACAGCACAAGGCCGCAGGCCAGAATGACCAGCGCCGCACCGGTGCCCATGGGGGCAGCAAACTCGCCCAGCACAACGGCGAGGGCGTTCAGGTTCAGGATGCCACCGCTGCGCAGGGTATCCTCGATGGTGCTGCTCACCGGCACGGCAGAGGCGTTCCACAGGGGCAGCGGCGTATAGGGCTGCGGGTAGCGCACCACCTGCTCCGGCCACGATACCGCCGCCACGGCGTAGCCCACGGCAGCGGGGTTGAAGGGATAGCTGCCGTAGCCGCCAAAAACCTCCTTGCCGATCAATACGCCCGCCAGCACTGCCACCACCAGCACATAGATGTCCACAGTGGCGGGCATGAGCAGGGCGATGATCAGGCTGAAGCTCTCGTTGGAGAGATCTTTATTGGTGTACACCCGATGACGCAGCAGCGCCACCAGCCGGTCGCACAGGTTGCCGGTAAGCAGGGCGATGCCGCACAGCAGCAGCGGACGTGCGCCGTAGAAATAGCAGGCCATGCACAGCAGCGGCACACACAGCCAAAAAACGTGCTTGTAGTACTGGCCGGTCTTTTGCAGCTGCCGTTCCTGTTCCTGGATCAAAGTTTCATCCATATACAGGCCTCCTTACAGGCTGGCCAGTGCGCCCACAGCCGCAGCAGGGTCGGCGGCGCCGAACACGGCACTGCCTGCCACCAGCACGTCGGCACCGGCTTCCACGCACAAGGGTGCGGTGGCGGCATCCACGCCGCCGTCCACCTCCAGCAGGTAGGAAAGGCCGCGTGCTTCCCGCTCCGCTTTGAGCCAGCGCAGCTTGTCCAGCGCCGAGGGCATGAACTTCTGCCCGCCGAAGCCGGGCTCCACGCTCATCACCAGCACCAGATCCAGCTGATCCAGCCACGGTGCCAACGCCTCGACCGGGGTGCCGGGCTTGATGGTCAGACCCACCTTGCAGCCCAGCACGCGCACGGCGTCAATGGTGGCCTGAATATCATCTTCGCACTCCAGATGGAAATTATACAGGGTCGCACCGGCCTTGATAAAGGGCTCGGCGTATTGCAGCGGGTGGCTGATCATCAGATGCACGTCATAAAAGGCATCCGGCAGCGCCTTGTGCAGGCTTTTGAGCACCGGCACGCCAAAGCTGATGTTGGGCACAAAATGCCCGTCCATCACGTCGTAGTGCAGCATCTGTGCGCCGGCATCCAGCACCATGCGGCAGTCTGCACCCAGCTTGCCAAAATCAGCAGAAAGAATAGAAGGACTTACGATGGCCATAATATTTCATTACGCTCCGTTATTTTTAGCATTTTTTATCCCATGCGTTGCGCGTTTTGCAGGGCTCTGCCGGGCAAAAAATACGCGGGCATGGTTACCTTTTAGTTTACATGAAAACGGCCAAAAAATCAAACCCACAGCCGTTTTTTTCACCGAAAAGTCGTAAATGGCGCAAAAAGTCCATCCGGGGGAGTTTCTCGCGCCCTGCGCCCTCTCAGTCAAAGCCTGTCGGCTTTGCCAGCTCTCCCAAAGGGAGAGCC
>OGDH01000274.1_pt1 | contig 11936 bp, 7 predicted proteins | sample 1570381 | NCBI WGS metagenome assembly OGDH01 (sample SAMEA2582177, study PRJEB24529) | metagenome | reverse complement strand
ATTGTGAACCTACCGGAAATTTCCAGCACAACCCCGAACCTCTTGAAAAGAACTTGGGTGATATCATGGGATTGATGGCAAAAGGCGGCTGTGATGTGGCTTTTGTTGTTGACCCTGACGTTGACCGTCTGGCTATGATTTGTGAAGATGGTAAGATGTACGGTGAGGAATATACATTGGTAACTGTTGCTGATTATGTATTGAAACATACTCCGGGAAATACAGTTTCCAATTTGAGCTCTACTCGTGCTTTGCGTGATGTAACCCGCAAATATGGTTGCGAATATAATGCTTCTGCCGTAGGTGAAGTAAATGTGGTGACAAAGATGAAAGCAACAAATGCAGTCATCGGTGGTGAAGGTAATGGTGGAGTCATCTACCCGGAAAGCCATTGCGGACGTGATGCTTTGGTGGGCATTGCTTTGTTCTTGAGTCATTTGGCACATGAAGGTAAGAAAGTAAGTGAGTTGCGTGCTTCTTATCCTTCTTATTTTATTGCAAAGAACCGCATTGACCTGACTCCCGAAACCGATGTCGACGCAATTCTGGCAAAGGTGAAAGAACTTTATAAAGATGAAGAAATCAATGACATTGACGGTGTGAAGATTGATTTCCCCGATAAATGGGTTCATTTGCGCAAGAGTAACACAGAACCGATTATCCGTGTGTATTCAGAGGCGTCTACTATGGAAGCTGCTGATGAAATCGGACAGAAAATCATGGATGTTGTTTACAGCTTAGCAAAATAAGATATTAAATACTTTAATTTTTTATTTGCCATATCGGGCGGCAACTCTTGTTGTCTTCTTGATATGGCAAATGTTTTTTTACCATTAAAAGAAATACGATGAAAAAAGGAACATTTATGGCATTGGTATGCCTGGGACTGATGGCATTGACCACTGTCGGTCAGACTTCGGGGAAGAAAGGAACATGGAAGCTGGTTTGGCAGGAAGAATTTGACAACAAAGCCGGATTTGACACTACATCATGGAGCAAGATACCTCGTGGAACGGCAGACTGGAATAACTATATGTCTGATTTTGATTCATGCTATGCCATGAGAGATGGAAATATGGTCTTGCGCGGCATTGTGAATTATACGCAAAAGAATGATACCGCACCCTATCTTACCGGTGGCATTTATACCAAAGGTAAAAAGCTTTTTACCGGTGGAAGGGTAGAGATAAAAGCCAGGTTGCAGGGAGCTCGCGGTGCATGGCCCGCTATCTGGATGCTGCCCGAAAATGCAAAATGGCCCGATGGAGGTGAGATAGATATCATGGAGCGCTTGAATAGCGACACCATCGCTTATCAAACCGTACATTCCTATTATACCTATAAATTGGGGTTTGAGGACACTCCTCCTCATGGTGGCATCAATAAGATAAATCCTGATGAATATAACATTTACTCGGTAGATATTTATCCTGACAGCTTGGTCTTTGCCATTAACCATGATTACACCTTCACCTATCCGCGGATAATCACTGACAAAGAAGGGCAGTATCCCTTTTATCAGCCTTATTATTTGCTGATAGACATGCAGCTGGGTGGTTCATGGGTAGGAGGCGTGAACCCGAAGGACTTGCCGGTGGAGATGCTGGTCGATTGGGTGAGATATTATGAAAAAGAATGATACCTTACATCTAGTCTTCTACACGGAGCATGTCACTCATTATGCCGTCTGAAATGAAAATACCCGGGCGTGTCAGTTTTAGCGTATCATTGACTATTTCCAGTGTTCCTTGCTTCAGATAAGGCTGTGCCATGCGCAGACAATAGGCGTACAGTTCTTCACCATATTCTCTGCGAAGCTTGGATAGCGGCATTCCCCATTTGGTGCGGATACCGGTGATTACAAAGTCATTATAGCGGGTGTACAAATCGAGCTCTTCAATCTCGAATGCCGGTATCCCGCCGTCTATCCCTTTGATGTATTCATTCAGCGAAGCAATATTCCATTGACGCGAGATGCCGTTGTAGGAATGTGCCGACGGTCCGCAACCCAGGTATTTCTTTCCGGTCCAGTAACTGGAATTATGGCGGGAATGCAATCCGGGGAGGCAGAAGTTGGATATTTCATAATGGTCATATCCGGCGGCACTCAGGCTGTCGATGAGTGTACCGAACAAAGAAACGCTTAAGTCTTCATCTGCTTCGGCTACTTTGTGTTGTTCGCGGAGTTTCCACAAAGCAGTATTTTCTTCGTATATCAGATGATAAGCGGAGATGTGTTCGGGATGCAGGTTTACTGCCTGTTCCAAGTCTTTTTGCCATGAATCGAGTGTTTCACCGGGGAGTCCGTACATCAGATCGATACTGATGTTATGAAATCCTGCCCGGCGGCAGTTGTTAAAAGCATGAATAGCCCGGTCTGCAGTGTGACGACGCTGTAATAGTTTCAACATATCCTCGTTAAAAGTTTGGATTCCCATACTCAGGCGGTTGAATGGCAGGCTGCGGAGCATGGTGATATATTCCGGAGTCAGATCGTCAGGATTTGCTTCGAGTGTGATTTCGGCATCGGGCTCCACATTGTATACCTTATATATATGGGAAAATATGCTGATAAAGTCCTCTTGTGACAGTTGTGAAGGAGTTCCCCCACCGAAGTAGATGGTTTCTATTGTTTCTCCTCCGATATAATCTTTGCGCATTTCCAGTTCCCGGCACAGGGAAGATACATAAGTTGTTTTCTTTTCGCTTTGGGTGGTGGAAAAGAAATCGCAGTAGATGCAACGTCGTTTGCAAAAGGGAATATGTAAATAGAGTCCGGCCATATATTAAAATAATGCACAAAACTACGAAAACTATCATTGCCTTTTGCGGTATCGAACTGATATTTATATTTATTTGAGGGATTATCGGAAGAATATATGGAATTAAGGCTAAGAATAAGAGGACATAACGTTTAAGGACCTGATAACCCTGCCGTAAAACATAGTTTAGTAACACTATCCTTTGAGTTGCTTTTTTTCTCTTTATTTTCTAATTTGCGCTCCACATTTTTAGGAGATATGAAACACATATCCGTTTGTTAATAATTAAATCTTAGATATCATGAAAGTATATCAGACTAACGAAATTAAAAACATTGCACTTCTTGGCAATGATGGCTCAGGTAAAACCACCCTCACAGAGTCTTTGCTCTTTGAGAGTGGTATTATAAAACGTCGTGGCAGAATTACTGCCAAAAACACGGTTAGTGATTATTTTCCGGTAGAGCAAGAATATGGTTATTCAGTGTTCTCTACCGTTTATCATGTAGAGTGGAATGGAAAAAAACTAAATATAATTGACTGTCCGGGTAGTGATGACTTCGTAGGGGCTGCCATAACCGCGCTAAATGTAACCGATACTGCTATTTTGCTGCTGAATGGACAATACGGTCCCGAAGTAGGTACTCAGAACCACTTCCGTTATACTGAAAAGCTGGGCAAGCCGGTTATCTTTTTGGTCAATCAGCTTGATAATGAGAAATGTGACTATGACAATGTGCTCGAACAGTTGCGTAGCATTTATGGCTCCAAGGTAGTTCCCGTGCAGTATCCTCTTGAAACGGGACCTAATTTTCATGAACTCATTGACGTGCTGTTGATGAAGAAATATTCATGGGGACCTGAAGGGGGCGCTCCTACAATTGAAGAGATTCCTGATTCTGAGAAAGAAAAGGCATTGGAAATGCATAAAGCTTTGGTAGAGGCTGCTGCTGAAAATGATGAGACACTGATGGAAAAGTTCTTTGAATCGGAATCATTGACTGAAGATGAAATGCGTGAAGGTATCCGTAAGGGATTGGCGGCACGTGGTATGTTCCCTGTTTTCTGTGTATGTGCAGGTAAGGATATGGGTGTCCGTCGTCTGATGGAATTCTTAGGTAATGTTGTTCCATTCGTATCGGATATGCCTGTGGTTCATAATACCCGTGGTGTTCCTGTGCCTCCCGATGCGAATGGCCCTACTTCTCTTTATTTCTTCAAGACTGCCGTTGAACCCCATATCGGTGGTGTGCAGTATTTTAAAGTGATGAGCGGAAAAGTACACGAAGGTGACGATTTGACTAATGCTGATCGTGGCTCTAAAGAGCGTATGGCACAGCTTTTTGTTTGTGCGGGAGCTAATCGTATTCCGGTGCAGGAACTGGTAGCCGGAGATATTGGTTGTACTGTGAAATTGAAAGATGTAAAGACTGGAAATACCTTGAACGGCAAAGACTGTGAAAACCGGTTTAACTTCATTAAATATCCTAATGCTAAATACTCGCGTGCCATCAAGCCTGTAAATGAGGCTGATGTAGAGAAGATGATGGTTATATTGAACCGTATGCGTGAGGAAGATCCTACTTGGGAAGTGGAGCAATCTAAGGAATTGAAACAGACTATTGTGCATGGACAAGGTGAGTTTCATCTCCGTACCTTGAAGTGGCGTTTGGAAAATAACGAAAAATTGCAGATTAAGTTTGAGGAGCCTAAGATCCCTTATCGTGAAACAATCACTAAAGCAGCCCGTGCCGATTATCGTCATAAGAAACAATCAGGCGGTGCTGGGCAATTTGGTGAGGTCCATCTCATTGTTGAACCTTATTATGAAGGAATGCCTGTACCCGAAACGTATAAGTTTAACGGTCAGGAATTCAAGATAAATGTGAATGTTACACGAAGCGGAGAAAAACCTGATCGGGTTGGGGATTCGTAACACATACACCACCGTCGCGGAGATGAACGCGGACAGTACTTCCCCGGTCGGTTCTGACGGAAAGCCGTTGAAATTCGGTCAGATCGTGACGGTGTATGACGAGAACACCCCCGATGCAGTCGACAATGGTAACATCTACGCCTTTCAAAATCCGGGGTGGAAACTTGTCTCAACGACAGGCAACCTTTCCGTATATGCAAAAAAAGAAGATGTAGAAACGGCAAAGAATACGGCTGATGCTGCACAAAATAAAGCCAACGAAGCCGCGGAATCCGCTAAAAAAGCGAATGAAAATATCGGAAAGCTGTCCGATAATATCGGCACGGAAGCGGAATCGGAAAGCGAAGACGGGACAGTATGGGGTAAACTTAAAAGCCTTTCTGACGATGCCGACGGTATATCACGGGGCGTGTCTTCCTTAATGGTAGATTTCGTACATCACTCAACAGAACGCTTCGACGAAATAGTAACCGACTCTTCCATTGTGTTGGAGCAGTCCAGTGCGCCTACTGAAGACGGTAAAATTGTATTTCTCGCCAGTCTGGGTAAATTTGCCTGCTTCGTTGGCAACAAGTATTATCCAAGCTGGAAAGGTGTTGATGCCTATATGAATACCGACCGCACACACCCGCACGAGAATAAAATATACCTGTTCGGCAACAAGACCTACATCTACTTTGCCGGGGCTTTGCTTTCTGCCGACTCCGACGCGATGCAGTTAGCCGCGTCTGCGGACTTGGCTGCAAAAGCGGCAAAGAAATCGGCTGAAGACGCACAGGCTACCGCGTCTTCAGCATTGTCGCTGGCTAACAAAGCCCTGTCCGTTATCAATGTCAACGAAATATGTGGCGGCTCTGTCTATTCCTTGTCCGCAGCCATTGCCGCAATTACGGAAAGGGAGAATGCGGATAATGTCACTTATCGCAAACCGGGTATCGTATTGACTTATAAAATTGCTGAAGGTGAATGGGAATCCAAACAGTTTGCCGGATCATCCCTTGAAGGCTTTGCCACAGAAGCGAACTGGACGGACTTCGGTGGTGCTGGTGGCGACATGACGGGCAAAGGCGCAGTGCTACTGATCGATGAAATTGCACCATTATCAAACGGATACTATATTCTTCAAACGGCTATCAATGCCCTGACAGCTTACGAGACAGCAAATGAAACGGAATGCATCAAACCCGGTGTGGTTATCATCTACCGCACCGGAAAGGAAACATTCGAGTCCAAACAGTTGTGCGCGTCCCGTGCCGATTATAATGACTTGGCGGCATGGAACGACTTCGGTTCTGCCGCTGGGGGAACAGTCGAAACCGATTCCGAAATCATCAAGGACAGCGTGAACCCGGTAGCAGGTGGTGCGGTCTATGATGCCATGCCCGTCGACGTGGATGGCGAACAGGCGGAAGACGGAACGGTGCGTGTGTACATGAAGAACGCGGAAGGGTTTCCGCTGGGCGACGGTTTCACCTTTGCAGTCGGAACTGGTGGCGGTGGGGACGTTGCCGGGACAATCGTGTATATCTATCCGCAAAAGACCTCCCTGTATGCCGCACTCGGAACTGACGACCTGACAATCAGGCTTGCAATCCTGTCACGTACCGGATCGGGTGAAATGGTTTCATACAACAATATCGAAACCCTGCAACTGAAAGACAAATCAACGGGGGAAACGCTTGAAACGTTCAACGTGAACCGGGAAAGTTCCCCGTCAGATACGGACTACACTTTTGTGATTCCCGTTAAAAGCTATTTCAGCGAAGCGATGAACCGCAAGTTTGTGGTCGTTGCCACCGATGACGGGGGAAACACCGCGCAGAAGACAATCAGCGTCACGGCTGTAAACCTGAAACTTTCCCGTGTATGGGCTTTGTACAAAACATTGCAGGAAGGTTCGGGACTCATCACCATGACGGACGTGTTCAAACTGTCCTCCGCCAATAAGTCAACCGTTACGGCACATATCAAAATAGGCGACGAATGGAAGCTGATCTCACAAACCAGCGTGGCTTCCACACGCTCACAGGACTTGCAAATCAACGTTTCGTCTTTGGGACTGAAACATGGTGCATATACTGTCAGGATTGTCGCACAGGACGTGGAATCGGGCGTATGGTCGAACTACCAGTTCTTTGATGTGATGATTGTCAACCCGTCAAGTCTTATGCCTGTCGTGGCGCTTGCGCATTCCGAAGAAACGGAAACGGCATGGTCAGTCAGGAAGTATGCAAACCTGAACATCGAAGTGGCGTGCTATGATCCCAGCCATGTCGCTACCGATGCCCATGTCGAAATACACAAGGTCGCGAAAGTTACCAATACCTCTACCGGAGACAACAGTGAAACCGATACGGTGCTGACTACCGTATCAGTAGGACGTAACAGTACATTCAACCTGTCCACCCGTGTCGACGGTTTTACGATTGCGGACAATATCAGAAACGTGCTGGGTATTTACGGCAAATGCGGAGCCGGAGAAAGCAATACGATCGAGTACTCCGTTAACAGTTCCGTCATAGACATCAATGGTGACTCCAGCTATATGATTTGTTTCAATCCGGCAGACAAGGACAATTCGGATCAGGACAAGTCATGGCTGTACGGACTTTATGAAATGAAGCAGACCGGATTCAACTATTCCACGAATGCCTTTGTCGCTGACAAGACCGAAGGAAAAGCGTTCAAGGTTTCGGATGATGCCGACGCACTGTGTACCTATCGTCCCTATAACCGTACCAATATTGAGCAGACCGGATCGACTACCATCATCAAGATAAAAACGCAGAACGCTGCCGATCCTGACGCGAACGTTGTGTCATGCTGGGACGAAGCAAACCAAATCGGGTGGCGTATCACTTCAAAATGCGTGTACTTCAAAGCACTCGGAACTGAACTGATTGAACGGTATTTCAAGCCGGGCGACATCTACGAGTTTGCCTTTGTCATTGAAAAGGCAAATGCGGAAGAGGACGGCAAAGGCTATATCAAGCTATATTGTGACGGTGACCTGATTGGCGCATCCAAATATACGGCAGGACAAAGCGCGATCAAACAGTCCGAACAAATCAGCTTCTCCGGAACAGCCGGGGAACTGTACATGTACCGCTTGCTCTCTTGGGAAAAGGAAATGGCGGACGAACAGATCAATGACGAGTTTGTAATCGGCAAGTCCGATACGGACGAAATGATCGCTTTGAACAAAAAGAACGATATCCTAACCGACAATAAAATCGACCTGAACAAAGCACTTGAAATGTGTGACTGTCTGGTGGAAATGCCGCACGGGGATTATAAACTTGAAACGCTTGACAACGTAACGGATACGTCCACCAAGATATATACAGACCTGTACCTGTTCTGCAAGGACAAAGGTATGAGCCTTATTATCGAGAACGTGGAAACGACCAATCAGGGAACGACATCCGCCTTCTATCCGACCTATAAAAACCGGAAATACAAGCTGAAAAAGGCAACTATCCGCGCAATGTATCCGGAACGGGCTCCGCAGGCTTTGCTCGACGCGATTGCAAACAAGAAAATCATTTTGCGTGGTGAGACTATTCCATTCGACAAGGTTTGTCTGAAGGTCAACTATGCATCACCCGACAAGGTAAACACCCCGATTTCCCGTATCAATAACGATATGCAGAAGGCTTTGGGCGAGGAATATATGACCCCAGCGCAGAACGCGTACTATGCGGATGAAAACAACACGCTGGACTTGCGTACAAGTATTGACGGTAACAGTGTGCTTGTCTTCAAGTCGGATACCGGAAATATCAATGACGCGTACTTTTGGTGTCGCGGTGACTGGAACATTGACAAGGGAAATCCACCGACTTTCGGCTTCAAGGATGTTCCCGGCTACAATGCCGACTGTTTAAGTTATGGCGACTTCACCGACCTTCCGGACGTGACGGAATCCTATTTCATGTCCCATGCTGACGACTACGATCAGGATACGATCTACATGCTTTCCAAATCGACGGACGCTTCGTACAAGTTCATGGAATACGTCGACGGGGCATGGAAGAACACTACCGGAACAATCTCTTTCAACGGCAAGAAAACGGTCGTTACCGGACGTGTCCTGAATCCGGTTGAATGTGTTGAAATGCTTGATTATGAAGGTATGTGCATCTTCGATGATATCGACAACTTCATGACCATGCAGTCGACGCACAGCAAGTGGGTGAAAGGCTTGTACGGTGCGGAACTGTCAACGGAAAGCCTTGTTCCCAAATGGACGATGTTCTTTGAATTCCGTACACCGGACGATGACGGCATGAACCTTGCCTATGCGCTTGGAAAGAAGACACCGTACCACTGGAAACAGTTCTGCGAATGGGTGTATTCATGTAACCCGAAGAACCGTATGGCAGGCGGCAAAATCAGTATCAACGGGGCACAGGTCAGCGATACGCTCGAAAACCGATACCGGAAGCTGGTTGAGGAAATGGACAAGTATTGCAGCGTGGCTTCTTTCCGCGCATACCTAGTCCGTATCCTGTATCATTCAGGCGTCGACCAGTTATCGAAAAACAGCATGTGGGCTTTGTACCTCTGCCCGGACGGTATTTACCGTTGGTACATGAACCACGATTATGATTCGGACAGTACGAACGGAAAGAATAATTCCGGTATCTTCAAACTTCCGTATAACGTGATGCTTGACAGCGTCATGGAGGGGGAAAACGTATTTGCCGGACGTATGAGCGTCGTTTGGCAAGGCATGTGGCGTTATGATCAGGTCGGACTTGCAGCGACCGCGGAGAAAATCCGCACATCGCGCCTTCCGGGTGGCGAGTCCGCTTTCTCCTACGAAGCCGTTCTGCGTGAATCGGAAGAAAAAGACCACCTCTTGATCCCTGCGATCGTCGCCTGCCGTGATTCCGTGGCGAAGTATATCACCAATCCGGGCGGTCAGGCGTTCAACGTGATCTCCGGTATGGGTATCCCTTACCGCCATTACTATGTGTCTGCCCGTTATGACTTCCTTGACGCTTATTTCGGTGTCAGCACGATCCTGAAGGCGGATAATATGTGCATGTTCCGCGCCATCGGTGAGGACATCAATATCGAAGTGACCGCAAGCGAGCAATGGAAATTGTGGGCGGGCTTCAATACGCCAGCCGCACAACAGGGGGCATGGGCGGAAGAAGACGGCTCAAAGGTGACATTCCATTTCGACGGTTCAAACTCATCGAGCGCGATCTATATCATCGGTGCATCGAAGATCAAGTCTTTGGGTGATTTGAGCACTGTCAACATCGACGGTACACAGGCAAAAGACTTCACTACGTTGATCCGTGTCGAGGAACTGGTGTTCGGCAGCAAACGCGAAGGATATGCCAACAATAGCGTCACAGACCTCCCGCTTGGTGAAAAACCGTACATGAGACTCCTTAACGTTGAGAACTTCAAAAAGCTGGTATCTCTTGACCTGACCGGGGCAACACGCCTTTTGCGCCTGTTGGCATACGGCAGTTCCCTGCAGATCATCAATTTTGTAGGCGGCTGTCCGGTTCAATATGCGGAACTGCCGACCACCATGACACAGTTCAAGTTGATGAACCTCGATAAGTTGAGCTATAAGGGGTTGAACGCGGACACAGGCATCGTTGTTGAATCCATGCCGAACATCACCACACTGCGCGTGGAAAACTGCCCGCTTATCGACGTTGTAAAGATGATCCGCGACATAATCGATTCGCAGGAAGGTAATGTCGTATTCCGCCATATCCGTATCACAAACCGTGATTTCATCGGGAACGGTTCGGAAGTGCTGGAAATCCTGCAACTCGGTATCGGGGGACTGGATGAAAACGGTAATCAGGTAGAGAAGCCCGTACTTACCGGGAACTATCTGCTGGATGAAGTCATCGAGAACTCGGATATAGAAGCGATCCGGAACGGCTTCGAAGGTCTGACCGTCAGCACCATAATCGACGCTTATATCAAGATCATCGACTGGTTTAATGCGGAAGCGTATGGCGGAGAACCCTATTATCCCGAAGTCACATTGGATAATGTGGGTGAAATCATGGGCTATTATAATGGTGAAACCTATGAAGAATACCTTCAACGGTTTGCGGAAGAAAATATGGATATTAACGATATAGTAAACAGCAAATAACATGAGTACAAAAGAACAGAGCGCAACCCTGCTGCGTCTCAATAAACAGGAACAGGTAAAAGCCTTGCACGCGAGTTCCCGAACCGGATAAAGTGGGCTACCGGGTTGCTGGACATGCGGGTGGCATGTAACCGGATTTCCGATAATTCCAAATGGTATTTTACCCGTGAGGAGTGGAACTCGTTGACTCCTGCCAACAAGTTGAAGTTTATCCGTCGTGGTTTGTGCATCCGGGCACATTCGCAGTCTTTTGTCATTGCGGCACAAGAGTGTTATGCAGCTGACTTGTCTTCCAGCTTCTATTGGGGCGGTCTTGGTAAAGCGATTGACGGGCTTTCCGCAAAGATGCTGGGCAAAATGTACACCTGCTTCACCGGGAAAGAAGATACACGCCTGATCCTTGATGCCCTGAAAGGGACAAATTCGAACGGCGTGGAAGGCGCACCCGCTGCGGAAGCTGCCGTAGCCTATAAAGCCTTCACGCTCGATGGCGACGGTCTGGAGGATGATACTGAATGGTTCTTGCCTTCTTCCGGACAGATGATGATCATGTATCGATACCGTGACCAAATCAATGAAATGCTGCGTGCATTTTGGAGCAGTGACAGCATGTTCCTGACGGACAAATACTACTGGACGAGCACGTACTATGATACGACAAATGCATGGACGTGCAATTTGAATACCGGACACATGAACGTACAGAATAAAAATACAAGCCTGTTGCATGTAAGGGCAACGGCAGAAGAGTAATCCATTAAAACAGTACATATTTATGACAGACAAGAATAATGAAAGCGCATTGCTTTTGCGCATGAATAAAGAAGAACAGGTATCTGTTTTGCAGGAGATCGGTTTTACCAACGTGAACGAAAATACGCCTGCCAGTGACATTGCAAAATATATCAGATGGGCTGGCGGGCTGCTTGACCTGTCCTTTGCCACAATCCGGATCGAAGACGGTGTCAACGTGTTCTTTACTGCTGAAGAATGGAATTCCCTTAGCGCAAATAACCGTTCAAAATACCTGCGTGTAGGTGTCCGTATCCGTGCGGATCGTCGCCAGTTCGTCATAGCGAAAAGCGACTGCACTGACGAT
>OGDH01000273.1_pt1 | contig 11963 bp, 9 predicted proteins | sample 1570381 | NCBI WGS metagenome assembly OGDH01 (sample SAMEA2582177, study PRJEB24529) | metagenome | reverse complement strand
AAGTGATGTCATATCCAGAGCTGTGCATGTAAATCGACATAAAAGAAATAGAAGGACCTTACGAGGAACCTTATTTGCCGCTTATGTCGATTTACATGCACAGCTCTGGATATGACATCACTTTTGAGAATGAAGAACAAGAATACAGGGCTTCGGCACTGATTCGTGAATATTCGATATATGATGTTGAGCAAAAAGAGTTTCTCCGCCTGACTTCTAAAGGGATGTTTCGTGATGAACGAGTTCTATATTTGAAATATTATCTTAACGGCTTCTCGCTAAACGGCAAGCCCGGTATCGTATGGGTCGATGATGAACACTTCCCACAATCTAATCTTTTGCAAAATGCGAGAAAAGGAGTGTATATTATAAAAGACGGCAAGAAAACAACAGAAAAAGACAAACGGCAATGGAGCTTTAAACTCAATGAAGATATATGGTTACCGACCGATTGACTGATATTGTGTATTTCTCGGAATGGGCATTGAAGGACTTTCCTGTGCCCATAAATAATATCTGCAAGTTATTGGACAAGTATGGGATTAAATATGGCTTCCTGCGCCATACCAAAGATTATTGGTGCAGGGACTATATGCCCATACAAGTTAATGAAACCAAATTTGTACAATACGCTTATGCTCCTGACTATTTGCAGAACGAGAAAGACAGGAGGTATATAACCGACCCGACAGCCGTTTTGCATGACCTAAACACTCCGACCGTCAAAACAAATTTGATAATAGATGGCGGTAACATTATCAAGTGCCCCGACAAAGTGATAATGACTGAAAAGGTGTTTTGTGAGAACAAAAATATCCCGCGTAACAAGGTAATTGCCATGCTTGAACAGTTGTTTGAATGTAGCATTGTCTTTCTGCCATGGGATAAATCAGAAACATACGGTCATGCAGATGGCATTGTCCGTTGGGTTAACGGAAATACAGTATTACTGACTGCTTACGAAATGTCCCGCTACTTTGCGAACAAGTTTCTCAAAGAGTTGGAACAGGACTTTGATGTCATAGTCATGAAATACTCCACTCGCCCACGGAACAGGGGACATTCTTGGGCATACATCAATTTTCTTCAGACAAAGAATGTTATCATAGTGCCTGTATTCAATATAAAGGAAGATGAACAGGCTTTACAGCAAATTGAGGCGGCATTTCCAGACTATCAAGGTCGTATCGAATCAGTTGATATCTCAAATATAATCAGTCATGGAGGGGGTCTCAACTGTATCTCATGGAACATAAAACAACCCTCATAAATTCATCGAACATACATTCAATGACAATCTCTAAAAAATAGGAAATCGACCAACGGAAGGATCGCAAGTCTGTTTTAGGCATACCAAAACACAAACTTGCTATCCTCCTATTATCATTGTTTATAATCCTATGCCCTTGCCTCTCCTAAGCGGCTCGACAGTCCTCCTAATGGACGAGAATAGCCTATCGAATTGTTCCTTGAACCATTCGCCAATCGGTTGCCCGTTGATGGCAAGTGCAAGTTTGGATTTGTCTATTAGGTCTTTCACCACTTGGAAGCCTGCCCTTTCGGTTATGAACTTCCGCCTGTGTTCCTCCGAGTAGAGTTCTCCCTCGTAGAACAGCGGCTTGCCGCTGATAAGTGTGGCGGTCTGCCGCTCGTTGAAGCCGACTTTAAGGCAGAACCTCTCCATGTACACCAGTTCTTGGAACAGTGGAAACCATTTCTTGGCTTTCTGGATGATGGATTTCAGGAATGACACTTCCTTTTGGTGTGCCGCTTCCTTGTCCGACATCTCCCTGCGGTGCTTGGCTTGCAGTTCCATCAGTTGGCGGCCGTGTTCCTCCTGCTGCTGCTCCATCTGTTGCTGCAACAGTTCTATGCTTTCGTCACGGGCGGCAACCTCGCCTTGCAGGGTACGGTTGTCGGCTTCCAGCTCTTTCAGCTTGCCGCTGCCCAAAAGAGAACCGACCCTTGCCACGAGTGCCGTCTTCGCCTCGGTCTTGGCGGCTTCCAGCTTCTCCGACCTGATTTCTTTCCGTACTTCGTCAAGTTCCTGCTTCGCCTGTTGGCGTTCGGTCTGCAACTGCCGGACATTGGTTTCAAGCTCTCCCATCTGCCGTTTCAGGTCACGGTAGTATTGGGCGGTAGTGGTGTGCCGTGCTTCCGAACCTCGGACACCACGCTGCAAGCCGTATTTCGCCATTGCTTCAGCGTAGCTGTCGTGGTAGGCAACAAGCTTTTCACGTGTCAGCAGGTCATCGGCACACAGACGCACGGCGTTGGATTTCTTGCGGTAGGTGCGCTTGCCCTCCGCCTGCTTCTTCCTTGCTTTCCTGCGCTCTCCCGTCACTATCGGCACGACCGTGGCATGGATGTGAGGCGTGTGCTCGTCCATGTGCAACACTGCCGAAACGGTGTTCTCTTTCCCGAAAGTGCGGTGCAGCCATCGCAGGTTGTCGTCGCACCATTCGTCCAGCCTGCCATCCTCCTGCACTCTCACCATGTCCTCGTGCGTGCCCGAAAGCACGATGCGGATTGCCCGCACTTGGTCGGGCGTTATCTTCCGCCTGATGCCTGCCGTGCGGATGCGGTGGCTTATCGCCTCGGTGCGGTCTGCCACGCCGTCGGGAAACTCCACCAGCTCACGGTTGAGGTGGGTGCGTGTGGGATCTGCGTTTTTGGGCATTGTCTTGCGTTCGATGTGATCGGATGCGCCTGTGTCAGCCGAACCTTTCGCCTTGTTGATTTGGATGCTTATGTATCCCATATTCGTTTCTCGTTTTTTAGGTTCTACAAACTTGTTTGTCGGTATCCGTCTGTCTGCGGTTCGTGCCGCACGGGCAAGCGGGGGTGTCCAGAGGGGTGTAACCCCATTGGCTCATTGGGGTGTTTTTAGCATGAGCGAAGCGGTGCGTGAAGAAAACGCCCTAATGAGCTATGACTTTTTGTTTTCCAAAAGCCTGCGGGGTGTCGGCGGTTTTCGGATGCTGCTCTCTTTTCGCTTGTAACATCGGCTTTCCCCTGTCGGTCTGCAGGATGGAAGTCCGTCCGACCAGCCTGCGGATGGCGGTGTTCACCTCTGTTGCTTTCCACAGCGGACTTGATGAGGGGTGAAAATCTGATGAAATGATGAATGGATAACATAACACACTGACCACCAGATGGATGTACTCTCAACATCTTTTCATCAAACCGCTCGCCAAAAGAAAAGTGATGAATGGTGTTGTGCTGCCTTTCTCTTTTCATCAGCCAAATCCATTTGTTGAAGATTGGATGAGAATGTAAGCAGCTGTCATTCTTTATGTTTATATATGCTTTCATCATTTCATCAAAATATCAGAGTGTTTCCAACTGAGCCTTGCCTGCCGTGTAGTAGCGCCCAATCCGCTTGACGGGTGAATATCCGCACCCACGGCTGTAGTCGCATTGGTAGGTGGTATAGGAAAGTGAATTGGATGCAGGGGTGAGCTTCCAGCACTCCTGCACCACTTTCCGAACCTGCGACTTCTCCACCTTGACTTGCGAGCAGACGAGCAACGGAACAATATCATTCAGACAGAACGAGACAGATTCAACGCCGACACTTGCCATGATGTCGAGCAACAGTTCAGCCATCTCAATTTCCAACCTGTTGCGGTTGCTTCGGATTATCTTCCGCAGGGCATCCGTCTCCAGCAGCTTCGGGTTGAACCACATACGACTTTCTTTCCCTGTGGATAGCTGCCTGTGTTGCAGGAAATGGAGAAAAGCGGGTATTTCCGTTTTCAGCTTTTGCAAGAAGTCGGTGTCATCACTCTTGAGCGGCACAATCTTCCGCACCCAATAGCGTGTTTCCCCTGCGTCGATGATGACGGGCAGGTGCTCGTTGTTGGAGCAAAGCACGAACTTGGCAAAGAAACCTATCTCGTCACGGTCTTTGCCTTTCGCCTCCACCTTGTAGGATAACGTGGTACTTAGGTTCTTCAACCTCTCGCTGTCCTCACGGCGGTTAAGCAGCACCTCGTCCACCATGATGAGCAGTTTGCCCGCCCAGTCGGAATTGAACTGGCTGCGGAAGTCCTCGTTGGTGTTGAACGTCACGTTGTTTTGGTAGATGGCTTTCAGAAAGTTCAGGAACGTGCTTTTGCCCGTATTCCTTTCTTCGGACACGAGCAACAGGATGGGCAGTTTTTGAATGGGGTACAGATACAGCAGTTGCAGGTAGTCCATGCCCTGCTCGTACTGTTCGCCGAAGATGTGTTCCACCAACGAGCGGATGCAGGGGAAATCCCCCTCCTGCGGTCGGTGGCTTATCGGCTCATAGAGGTTGAGGAACTTGCCGACTACGGGCTTGTAGTCCACATGGTCGGGTACGGTGCAGAAGCCGTCATACTTGGGGATGCCAGCCATGTAGTCCTTGCCGTAGTCCTGCCGCAAGGTCTCGGAGTTCCATGCGATGCGTTTCCTCACATAGCCGCCGTCGATGCGGGGCTGGTCCACAATCTTGTGGAGCGTGGTGCCTACTCGGATGAATTCTTCTTTTTTCTCCATGTTTTCAATAAGATTTTAGTACTGCCGACGCCTTGTCGGCAAGCGGATTAAACATGGGCACAAAGCTACGGAAGGACGGCTAAAACCTTGATACGTAAAACGATGCAGAACGGCGCAAAAGAACCTGACGGATAAGGAAATGCAGCAGGATGGGAAAAATCAGCCTTAAAATGGCGAAAAGAAAAAGCCCGAAGAAGCAAAACCGCACTTCTTCGGGCAAATGGGTTGCCGCAGATATTCGTTGGCAAAGGGATATGCTGGTTTATAGGTTTACTGATGCCATGACATCAGTACATCAGGTTAAATCGCTCATAAACAATCCGTAAAATTTTCCAAAGCGCACAATCTAACATCTGCATGAGGGTCTGCTGCCCATTGAAACCAACAATATTTGCCTTTCTTTTCGCAAGCACAGCCTTTCCAATAAAGCATTACGCACCATTACCGCATTTGAAGTATTGATACGGAAAGCCAGTGCCACGACCATTGACAAGGAATAAACTTCCGAATAATAGCCGTTGGTCAGCTTAATACGCCTTTCTACCTCATAGGGCTTTAACACTCCGCTCTTGTACACGGCTCGTATGGCGGCACGGAGTATCGGGGCGATTACATAGAATAGCTTTACCAACTCCATTCATTTCACTCATCCAAACATTGGCGGTATCGGACGGTACGGCAACCCTGCCGTACCCGTCCATCGTGATTGTTGTCCGTTTCATACTCTGTGCGTTTATATGGTGAAACGTCCGTTTACCTTGCTCTCGAAAGCGGATATGTCGTTTTCAAGTTTCTTGTTCGTCACCTTCGCGTAAATTTGCGTTGTGGTGATATTGGTATGCCCCAAAATCTTGCTCACGCTTTCTATCGGCATACCGTAATTGAGAGCCAAGACAGCGAAGGAGTGGCGGCTCAGGTGGAATGAAATCGGCTTTTCTATCCCGCATTTCTTCACCACGGCCTTGATGCGCTTGTTCACCATGTCAAGCGAGCCGATATTGAAAAGCCGCTTGTCTCTTCTGAACGGCTCGTAACGCCTGATTATCTGCATAGGAATGTCCATCAGCTTGATTTGGAACGGTACGCCCGTCTTTTGGCGTTTCGACACAATCCATGGTGTGCCATTCATTTCAACAATGTTGTCGGTGGTCAGGTTCTTGATGTCCGTGAACGAGATGCCAGTCCAACACCCGAACAGGAACAAATCCCTTGCCAACGCAAAGTTGGGATTGTCCAGCTTGATTGCGCCCAATGCTTGGATTTCATCCTCTGTCAGAAAGCCACGCTCCTTGTGGTCGGGGTCAACATGGTACATCGCAAACGGGTTTCTCGGTATCTTGCCGTTGTAGTGCGCCGTGGTGACGATGTGTTTCAACGGTATGGAGTATATCCACACGGATGACTGCGCCAGCCCGACCTCGTTTCGCAGGTACAGGCAGTAGTCACGGATGAAATCCTCCGTCAGTTCGTTCATCGCCATGTCCGTCCGCTTGTAGTGCCTTGTTATGAACTCTGCCACGTATTTGCGGACGGTCAGGTACTTTTGGTACGTGCGCTTGGAGCGGTCTTTGCCCACCCGCTTGGCAAACGCCTCGTTCTCCTTGTCAAAGGCACGCAGCAATGTTTCATACTCCGTGCCGATGCCCTGATAGGCGTTGCGTACCATTTCTGCCGTTACAAACGCCTCACGGTCAGAAAGCCGCTGGTAGTGCTTCGTTATCTGCGCCTTGATGTTGTCCAGCGCATAGTTCACCGCCACCGCCTCTCGGCTCTTGCCTTTCGCCCTGTTGCCTTTGGCATCCCACAAATCCTTGGAGATACGCTGTTTGCAACTGAACTGCGCGATAGTCCCGTTGATTGTAACCCGTCCCATGATGGGGACAATTCCGTTCTTTTCCTTGCTTCCGTTTACATAGAAGACTGTCTTGAAAGTGCTCCGCATAATCATTCTTTTTGTTTGGTGCAAAATTAGTTTATGGGAGTTGTAAGGACAGAATGTAAACCTACGCAGAACGCAGAAATAGAGCCTGTTAGCGTTAAATGTGCAATTGGTGTCGGGTAATGGTTTGGAAGTGCATCTGCTGCTGCAATCTGCCTAAATCTGTTTTCCCGACCTTATGCCGTTCTGTGCCACTTAAAGCCAAACTCTCTGACCGTCAGTGAGAATACTCAAATTCGCTTTATTCCGCGTTTTATCCTATTATTTTCTAAAGAAATCATTTTGTTGTATCGCTCAAAATTATATCTTGCCCCTAAACTCTTTTTTCCGTCAGATTAATAGGTTTTTACGGTATGATTAAGTACTTTTGTACTGAATACTAAGACAGACTCCGCCAACAGACTGTACAGTCCGTTACAGTAGACCGTACAGTCCATTACCGCAGACTATACAATCCATTGCAGCAGATTATAAAAGCCCATAGGAAGAAAGCCCTTAGCCTTCAGGAAGAAATGACTTAATTCTCTTATCAAAAAGCATTAACATGACAGCAAAGTATGATTTCAAAACGTCACCCGACATACAGGGGGACAAGGAGCAGGCTACTCTGTATCCGCAACTTGTAGTATCGGGCACGAAAGACCTGACAGATTTGGCTAAGGAGATAGCCCGACGTTCCACCATCAAGGAAGGAACGGTTATGGGACTGTTCTGTGACCTGGAAAACATTATCGCCAATTATCTGGCAGACGGTTATAACGTAAAATTGGGAGAGCTGGGCACTTTGTCCGCCACCCTGACCTGTCGCAAGGTGGCTGACAAACGCGAGATACGCGCCGCATCGGTACACTTTGACAACGTGAAATTCAAACCTACCCGGCAATTCCGCAAGGAGATACGTGCCAAAGGTGAATTGGAACGCGCAGAATATGGCTTCCGGGGTTCTTCCTCCCAATATTCGGAAGAAGAACGCTTTGCATTACTGACGGTCTATCTGAAGGAACATTCCGTCATTAACTGCAAAGAGTATTGCAAACTTACGGGACTGCTGAAGACAAAAGCGGGCATGGAACTGCGCCGGTGGGACAACGAAAAAAAGATAGTAAGAGAGGGACGGACCCCTCACGTGATATACAGGGCGGTGCCGGAGGCTTAATTCAATGCTTGTTCGCATTCCGCCGGAAAGAGTACAAGTTATCATGAGTTTCTCTTTCCGCACGTTTGATTCTTATGAAAACAAGAGGCTGCTCCCAAAGATATATTGCGTTATCTTTTTGAACAGCCTCTTGCAAGAAGGTTATTCGCCCCTCTTATTTGGTTGGCTTTTTATACCATTCTTGATGTGAATTTCTATCTTCGCCCCACGCACCAAAACCTTCATATTTCTCATTAATCATCTGGCGTTCTGCCGGATATACCCAATCCGTAGGAATACATAAAGCAAAAGGTACACCGCCCAGTTGAAACTCAGGGTCGTCTTGTGAGATATAAACTCTTAGATTCGGGTTATTCTTTTCATGAATATAAAAGGCTATGTCTCCAAGACTTGTTATATTTTTGATAGTTTGCTTGGGCATATCTGCCAGCGTAGAAGGACCGGGATTTACTATGGTACCGGCCGATACACCTAAAGCTTCGTGCACACTGCTCCATAAAATATTGTCCCGACCGTTAACCTTATAGCTGGCAGATAGTTCTTTGGTTGCTCCGGCAGCTGCCAATGCGATTGTGACCTGTCCATTGTTTACAGCCGTCACTTTCAACACGACATCATTAAAATCATAGTCACCGGTCGTAGTAGTAATATCCTCAAAGACATAAGTAAAGATAGCCAGAGGCGGAGTTGTCGAAGGTTCCTCTTTATCATAATCGGGATTACAACCCTGCGCATGGTCTCCGACGGTTGCATTCACCAATAATACATGACCGGAGGCAGCCCAAGAGTCAAAAAAGTCATTTCCACATGTCACATAAGTAACTCCGCTCATTGTAAGTTCTCCTTTATCATCATACAAGGCTTTTTTAACACACAGCAGCAAAGGCTTATCCTTATCCTGTACGCCTGCATCACTGTTCAGCCGAACACTCTTCTCAAATTCCAGACTTTGGGTCTTAAAGATACTTTTACCGGCCATATTTAAAATTGCATTTTCCAATTCAGCCTTTCCCCCACAATGAATGAATCCGCTATTATTAAAGATTACATCCTTACCATCAGAGCCCTCTAATTTAAAATCTTCACCCATATGTAAATTGCAATTATTCTGTAACCGGTAGCCCGAACTTACCTTAAATCCATCACAAGCATAATAACCATCATTTACCCAGGTAGCACTTGATTTGTTCTCATTGGCACCATCAGTGCTGTTACTATCTATCGATGTTTCATAAGATACACACTGTCCACTTTCTCCATTATAGAATTCCCCTGCACTCAACTCAAAATCAGCTTCTATATATACTATTCCATAATTAACAAGTTCGGCTTCTTTATTCTGCATGTAAAAATCATCTCCATTAATAGTAACTGTTCCTTCATTGTAAATAGAACCTTTCAAAGTAAAATCATCATCATCCTTTCCGGTTCCGTTAATACGTAACGTCCCACCTTTACATACAACGATTGTTCCTTTGTCAATCTTATCAACATTGAGAGTCAAGGTAATACCGGACTTAATGTACAGTTTAGTATCTTCCGAAAGATTTATCTTATCTATTTTTAGACTTTCTGAAATGTAGTAAGTTCCCTCCTTCACATGTCCGGTAATGTCTTTCTCGGCCAATTCTTCAGCATCATTCGGACAAGTAAAACCCGGAGCCGGCAAATTATCAATCGTAATATTAGCAGCCCGTTCAGAAACCGCACGCTGAGTTGCAGAACGTCCGAAAGCAGCAACAAACTTATCATCTTTAAGGGCAGCAACAGTCACTTCGCAATCCTTAGTTCCCACTTGGCGCATCACGTATGCATATTCCATGGCCGACGGTGCATCAAACTTCAAGGTGGCAGTAGTTCCATCTTTCACATCTGCCACAGCAAGCACATGCGCATCATTCTCTACCTTAAAAGGATTGTCTGTCAATACTTTGACAGTATAAACAGCCCCGGTTCCCGCATTTATCGTTATATCCAGAGTACGTACAGCCATCATATTCCAATCCTGATCAGGGTCAATATCCTTTATCGGAAAATTTTCTTTTGCTTCTTCTTTCACTCGCCCTGAATCGAACAAATCTTTACGGTCTGTGCACGAAGCAAATGCAACTAGTACCATCCATAGAATTAATAGTTTCTTCATATCATAATAAGTGTTAGCGTAAACAAAAGTAAATCTCTACCAAGGGTTTGACAACCTCTTTTCTCCGATGAAACCGGTAACTTATGATAAATTACTTATCAGCATAAGGGTATTCACCATTGGCTGCATCCCACCTTTCTTTAAACTCAGGCATGTGTTCTTCATACCACCTTGTATAAATTGTATGGTTCTGTGCCCAGTTTGCAAAGTAACGATAAAGAGCGGTTATCTGATTACGCTCTCTCGGAAATACCCAATCTCCGGGAATGCAAAGTCCATAAGGAGGATAAGTAGAAGCGGGAGTTACTTGGGACGCAACATGTATTGTTATATTGTTCGCATTATCGGCCTCATATATATAAAAGTCTCCATTGTCTTTCAATGTACCGGTTATAGTGATTTCCTTTTCTACAGAAGTTCCGTTAGGACCACTACCGGTATTTATCAACGTACCGGGATCACAGTTCATAGCCGCATGAACCTCTCCAAATAAATCTGATTGAGAATTTGACCCGTTCGATGTATCCGTAAATCCCACCTTCAAATTCTTAGCAGCACCGGCAGCAAACAAAGTCACAGTTGCCTTTCCGGATTCATCGGGGACTGTAACTTTTAACACCACATCATTAAAGTCAAAGTCACCGGCTTCACGGGTCATGTCTTCAAAAACGTATGTATACACTTGAGGAATATCTGTGGCATCCGAGTTCGTTCCGCCACCGTTCGTCGTATAATCATAGCCACATCCGACCGGTTCTCCTAATCGTACTTGTTCTACTTTTACAAGCTGTGCACCATCCGAAAAATTTGTATCACCGGTATACCCTTTCAATGCGACCTCTAACTCACCGGAATAAGTAATACTCTCATCGGGAGTTTTAATACAAACCCCACTTACCCAAAACAGAGCCTTTTCATCTGAACCGACTCCGGTCACATCAACCTTTCCATTCTGGTATTCCACGTTGTCTTTTACATGAAATACACTCTTGGAACCTAACCTCAAAGGTATATTCCCATTTGTTTTCAGCGTATTTGTTTCAAAAGAAGAGCCACCATCTTGTTCAAATGCAAAGCCCTCCCCATTTTGGAAATAAGTAGAACTAAGGATTTCCATCCTGCACCGGTTATAAATATAAGAACTACGGGTATCTAAAGAATTAGCTTTGACAGTTCCTTCTTCATTTATTAATTCAGAACCTCCGGTCATGGTCACATCCTGCAATGAAGCAGATTGAAGATTTACAAAAGTTGCCTTTCCGGACATGGCGAATGTTGTCTTCCCGGTTATTTCAAAACTACCGTCATTATATATATATCCACCCGAAGAGTTAGATACCCCCGCAACAGTAATTTTCCCCTTATTGTATAAAGAACAATTAATGCTTATTCTATTAAGCTTCATCGTTGAATTTTGCGCGATATAGAAAACCGTATTAGGGTTAAATGTTTCAGCAGCAGTGGCATCCAAAGTGCTACCCTCCAATAAGTAAACCACTAATCCGTCAGGATAAGCACCTGTTATTGTAACATTTCCTTTAATATATAGCGTATAGTTGCCATAACGTAGTTCATAAGAGCCGTCATTCATATAATATCCACCACGCATTTCAGCCCATTGTATCGGATACTGTTTAGCATCTGCAGGCACCTCTTTCAAGAAATTCTTCTCATCAGGCACCTTGTAATCCCAACTGCTTCTTGCCATAGCGCTTCTCTTTCCTGCCTCACGTCCTTGCTCTTCCCAAGAAACTGAAGGACGACCGACCTTCATATCTGCCACCTTTACCCAGCCATTGTACATTTTATCTTCAAAAAGTACATAAACAGATTCAATGGCTTTGGGTACATCAAAAGTAAATAATACTGTTTCTCCGTCTCTTACCCCCGTTTTCTTAGCCAACAACCGAGCATTGCCTTCAGAGTTCAAAGGATTATCCGTATATACTTTCACAGTATAAACCTCGCCTGTCTTTTGATTGATAGAAACAGACAACGTTCCTACCGCAGCCATATTCCAATCCTGACTCGGGTCAATGTCTTTCACCGGAAAATTCTCTTTTGCTTCTTCATCGATATGATGGGGGTCAAAGAAGTCTTCTTTCTTCGTACAAGAGAACAAGACAGAGATACACAATAATAAAAAGATGCTTTTCTTCATAATAAGCTTGTTTCAAGTTAATCACATTTCATACAAAGAT
>OGDH01000263.1_pt1 | contig 12123 bp, 10 predicted proteins | sample 1570381 | NCBI WGS metagenome assembly OGDH01 (sample SAMEA2582177, study PRJEB24529) | metagenome | reverse complement strand
TTACTAGGTATTTTTGCAAGTAGTTGACACAATTTTTAGCGACCTCACCCTCTCCGTCATTGCTTCGGCTTTGACTGAGAGGGTGAGCAACTTTCCACACAAAAAGCCCCCGCCATCTTGCGACAGCGGGGGCCAAGCTTCAGATTTTAAAATCAGCGCTTAGTTCTGCTTCATACGAGCGAAGCAGTCGGAGCAGTAGACCGGACGGTCCTCACGGGGCTGGAAGGGAACCTTGCAAGCCTTGCCGCAAGCTGCGCAGACAGCATCGAACATCTGGCGCTCACCGCTGTTGCTGCGTGCGCCGCCGTTCTTGCGAGCGTCACGGCAGGGCTTGCAGCGCTGGGGCTGGTTCTCAAAGCCGCGAGATGCGTAGAACTCCTGCTCACCAGCAGTCCAAACAAACTCCTTGCCGCAGTCCTTGCAAACTAAAGTCTTGTCTTCGAACATAGTAGTATCTCCTCTTTGTTTAGTTCTTGCCCGCGGAAGGATTGTAACCATACCTTTGGTTTTTAGGGACCATCGCGCTGATCGTAAGCTACCAGGGGCTTGAATGATAGAACATCCTCTGGTTGAGGACTTCTCTATTGTACCGTTCTTTTTTTGATTTGTCAACCAAAAAACAAACCTTCGTCTTCATTTTTGTGCATTCGGCCCAATTAGACAGGGTTTGTGCCCCGGAAAACAGCAAAAGGGAGCGCGCCCCCATTCAGAAGCGCGTTCCCTTTTTATTGCATTGTAAAAACCGCGTAAAATACAAACGGCTTACTTCTCGACAACTTCCTTGGTGTCGCGGGCGATCATCAGCTCTTCATCGGTAGCAATGACCAGCGTGCGAACCTTTGCGCCCCAGGCAGTGATCTCACAGACATCGCCCTGGATGTGCTTGTTCTTGTCGGTATCGATGCGGATGCCCAGCCAATCCATGTGGTGGCAGATCTTTGCACGGGCAACAGCATCATGCTCGCCGATGCCGCCGGTAAAGACGATGGCATCCACGCCGCCCATGGCGGCAATGTAGCTGCCGATGGTCTTCTTGATCTGGTAATTCAGCATGTCAGAAGCCAGCTGTGCGCGCTTGTTGCCGGCCTCGGCTGCCTCCTCCACATCACGCTTGTCGCTGGAGACACCGGAGATGCCCAGCAGGCCGGACTTCTTGTTCAGGATCTCGTCCAGCTCGTGGCCGGTGATGTTCAGGGTGTACTTCAGGTAGTTGACCACAGAGGGGTCCAGGTCGCCGCAGCGGGTGCCCATCATCAGGCCGGCCAGCGGGGTCATGCCCATGGAGGTATCCACGACCTTGCCCTGGTCCACAGCGGCAATGGAAGAACCGTTGCCCAGGTGGCAGGTGATCAGCTTCAGGCGCTCAATGGGCTCCTCCAGATACTCGGCAGCCTTGTGTGCAACATACTTGTGGCTGGTGCCGTGGAAGCCGTAGCGGCGGACACCGTACTTCTCATAGTACTCGTAGGGGATGGCGTACATATAAGCCTTCGGGGGCATGGTGCTGTGGAAAGCGGTATCGAACACAGCGACCATGGGAATATTGCCGAACACCTTGCGTGCAGCCTCAATGCCCAGAATGCCTGCGGGGTTGTGCAGGGGGGCCAGGGGGCTCAGCTCCCGGAGGGTATTGATGACTTCATCGGTGATCAGGCAGCTGGCCTTGAACTTCTCGCCGCCGTGGACAACGCGGTGGCCGATGGCGTTGATCTCACTGACATCGTCGATGCACTTGCCCTCGCCGGTGGTCATCTTCTTCACGACCTCAGCAAAAGCCTCGGTGTGGGTGGGGAAGATCGCCGGGGTGGTGGCCTTGTGGCCGTTAGCTTCATGGGTGATCATGCTGCTCTCCATGCCGATGCGCTCGCACAGGCCCTTGCACAGCACCTTCTCACCGTCCATATCGATGAGCTGATATTTCAGGGAAGAAGAACCACAGTTGATAACCAGAATTTTCATCTTCTTGTTTCCTCCAGATATGTTTTTGTCCGCCCCCGAGAGGGCAGAATTTTACAGATTCCTAGAAATATTATATAATAGGTTCCAAGGGTTTTCAAGCCGCAACCGGGCAAAGGGTTCCACAAAGTATCCATGCTTTTTTGTACACCCTGCCCACAAATGGAAAGAGACGCAGGTTATTTCTGTATGAACGATATAAATTTCACAATGTACAAGCTCGCCGGGATCATTGCCGAATACGATCCCTTCCACAACGGCCACGCCTGGCAGCTGCAGCAGGCAAAGGCACTGGGTGCCCGGCGGGTGGCGGTGGCCATGAGCTGCGGGCTGACCCAGCGGGGCGCGCTGCCCCTGCTGCCCGAAAGCGTGCGGGTGCAGGCTGCGCTGACCTGCGGGGCCGACCTCGTGTTCGCCCTGCCCGCCCCTTATGCCTGTTCCGGGGCGGAATGCTTTGCCCGGGCCGGGGTGCAGCTGCTGGCCGCTGCCGGGTGCGACGCTCTGGTGTTCGGAGCCGAGACCCCGGATGCGGCGCTTCTGATGGAAGCCGCCCGGGTGCTCTCCGGCGCGGAATACCGCACCGCCCTCAAGGCCCGGCTTGCTGCCGGGGCCCGCAGCTTTGCGGCAGCCCGGCAGGCAGCGGTGGAAGCAGTCTGCCCGGGCACCGGCCTTGCCGCCCTGCTGGACAAGCCCAACAACAATCTGGCCGTGGAATACTGCAAGGCCATTCTGGAGCTGGGGGCTTCTCTGGTGCCGATCCCCCTGCCCCGGCAGGGTGCCGGTCATGGGCAGGCCCTGACCGAAACAGGGGGGCAGTTTGCCAGTGCCAGCGCCCTACGCACGCTCTGGCAGAACGGCGGAGCTGATGCCGCTGCTCCCTATGTTCCGGCGGAAGTCCTGCCGCTCTACCGGGAAGCCTATGCCGCCGGGCAGCACACCGATCTTGCGGCCGCCCAGCGCTGTCAGCTGGCGCTTCTGCGCAGCCGGTGCGCAGGAACCGCGCCCTTTGCCCAGGTGCGGGGCATTTCGGAAGGTCTGGAGCACCGGCTGGAAGCCGCCGTGCGTTCCAGCACCACCCATGCGGAGCTGCTGGACAGCCTGACCACCGTGCGCTACCCCCGGGCGCGGATGCGCCGCCTGGCCATGGATGCCGCTCTGGACTATTCTGCCGATGTCTTCCCCGCCCTGCCGCCCTATCTCCACCTGCTGGGAGCGCAGAAGGATGCTCTTCCCCTCCTGAAGGCTGCCGCACTGCCGGTGTCCCACTCCCTTGCGCGGCTGGCCGAGCAGAACGCCCCCTGCCGGGCGGTGGTGGATGCACAACTGCGGGCCTGTGATTTTGGCGCGCTGTGTCGTAAAAAGCCGGAGCCGATGGGAGGCGCACTTCGTCAAAAAATTATCTTTTTGACGAAATAGCAAAATTTTCTCCTGAAATTTTTACATTTCCACACTTGTATCCCGGCAGTGGTTCGGTGTATCATAATGATAGTATTGGATACAACGAAGCGTCCCCAGCCTGTGGGACAAGAGGAGGAACTCCATGGCATTACACGTTCTGGACGAAGCCAACCGCTGCCTCGGCTGCAAAAAGCCCATGTGCCAGCAGGGCTGTCCCATCCACACCAACATCCCCGAGGTCATCCGTCTGCTCAAGGCAAACGAGCTGGATGCCGCAGGCCGGATGCTGTTTGAGAACAACCCCCTGACCACGGTCTGCTCTCTGGTCTGCAACCACGAGAACCAGTGCGAGGGCCACTGCATCCGCAACCGGATGCCCAGCCACGATCCTGTCCACTTTTCCATCATCGAGGACTATATCTCCACCACCTATGCCAACAAGATGACCAAGGGCCCCGCCCCCAAGAACGGCATGAAGGCCGCCGTGGTGGGCGCAGGCCCTGCCGGCCTGACCATTGCCGTGCTGCTGGCGCGCTGGGGCTACGATATCACCATCTTCGATGCACGGGATAAGATCGGCGGCGTGATGCGGTACGGCATCCCCAACTACCGCCTGCCCGACAGCGTGCTGGACGATTTCCAGTACCGCCACCTCGAGCTCAAGGGCATCCATGTCCGGCCCAACACCACCATCGGCAAGACCATCACCATCGACGACCTGTTCCGCGACGGCTACAAGAGCGTGTTCATCGGTGCCGGTCTGTGGAAGGCCAACGCCATGCACATCAAGGGTGAGACCCTGGGCAACGTTGCCTTCGGCATCGACTATCTGGCCAACTCCAAGGCCTTCCGACTGGGGGACGACATCGCCGTGATCGGCGTGGGCAACTCGGCCATGGACTGCGCCCGCACCGCCATCCGCAACGGTGCCCGCCATGTCACCTGCTATGCCCGCCGGGACGAGAGCTGCATCAGCGCCTCTGAGTACGAGGTCAGCTATGCCAAGCTCGAGGGCGTGGGCTTCCGCTTCTGCAAGGCCCCGGTGGAGATCCGGGAGAACGGCCTGATCTGCCGCGACACGGTCAAGAACGAAGAGGGCAAGTTCGTGCAGGTGGAGGGCAGCGAGACCTTCTACCCCCACACCGGTGTCATCGTCTCGGTGAGCCAGGGCTCGGAGAGCAACCTCGTCAAGACCACCACCGGCATCGAGACCAACCAGAAGGGCCTGCTGACCGTCAGCGAGGACGGCAGCACCACCCGCGAGGGCGTGTTTGCCGGCGGCGATGCCGTCATGGGTGCCCGTACCGTGGTCGAGGCCGTGGCCATTGCCAAGCAGGTGGCCGAATCCATGGACAAGTACATGAAGAGCCTGCCTGCAGATACGACCCCCGATCCCTACGCCGACATCCCCACCTTCCAGACCCCCACCTCAGACGTTCTGGGCAAACAGGAAGTCAAATAATGCTTTTCCCGCCCGGCTGGTCTGTCCCGCCGGGCATTTTATTTCTCATCGGTTTTCATTTGATTTCCAATTTGTAAATTTTGCATTCATTTATCCATCTTTACCGTTTCTTAGTTGACCCCCTCTTTCGTTTTTCGGTATACTATTCATATATCTGCGCATTTTTTGTACGCTGCGGAAATATTTTCTCGAAAGGTCGGTGGACATTATTCTCAAGGCATCCATCCCCAAACTGCGGGAAAAATTATTGGAAGCGCTTCAGGCGGTGCTGCCCATCGTGGCCATCGTGCTGGTGCTCTGCTTCTCCATTGCTCCCGTCTCCCCCAGCATCCTGCTCTGCTTCCTGCTGGGCGCGGCTATGATCATTGTGGGCATCATGTTCTTTACGCTGGGTGCGGAAATGAGTATGAGCCCCATGGGCGAGCGGGTGGGCGCAATGCTCACCAAAAGCCGGAGCGTGCCGCTCATCATCGGTGTCGGCTTTCTGCTGGGCTTCCTCATCACCATCTCGGAGCCCGACTTACAGGTATTGGCCAATCAGGTGCCCTCCATCCCCAACATGACCCTCATCCTCTCAGTGGCGGCAGGCGTGGGGCTGTTCCTCGTGGTCGCCTTCCTGCGTATGCTGCTGGGCATTGCCCTGCCCAAGCTGCTGGTGGTGTTCTACGGGCTCATCTTTGTGCTGGCCGCCTTTGTGCCAAAGGAATTCCTTTCCGTGGCCTTTGATTCCGGCGGCGTGACCACCGGCCCCATCACCGTTCCCTTCATCATGGCGCTGGGTGTCGGCGTGGCCGCTATCCGTTCCGACCGCCATGCCGCGGACGACAGCTTTGGTCTGGTGGCGCTGTGTTCCATCGGCCCCATTCTGGCGGTGCTCATTCTGGGCATTGCGTTCCAGGCCAGCGACAGCACCTACGTTCCGCCCATCCTGCCCAACGTCAGCGATTCCGTGGAGCTGTGGCAGCTCTTCCACGAGGGCATGCCCACCTACATCAAGGAGATCGCCACCTCCCTGCTGCCCATCATCGCCATGTTCGGCGTGTTCCAGCTGGCGGCCCTCAAGCTCGACCGCCGGACGCTGGGCCGCATCGGCGTGGGCCTGGCCTATACTTATCTCGGTCTTGTGCTATTCCTCGCAGGCGCAAACATCGGCTTTATGCCAGCCGGTAATTATCTGGGCCAGGTGCTGGCAGGCCAGAGCTTCCGTTGGCTGCTGGTGCCCATCGGGATGCTCATCGGCTACTTCATCGTCAAGGCCGAGCCCGCCGTCTATGTGCTGAACAAGCAGGTCGAGGAAGTGACCGACGGTGCCATCTCCGCCAGCACCATGGGCGCGGCCCTCTCGGCAGGCGTTTCCCTCTCGGTGGGTCTTGCCATGGTGCGGGTGCTCACCGGCATCTCCATCCTGTGGTTCCTCATCCCGGGCTATGCCTTCGCCATCGGCATCTCCTTCGTGGTGCCCAAGCTCTACACCGCCATCGCCTTTGACGCGGGCGGCGTTGCTTCCGGCCCCATGACGGCCACCTTCCTGCTGCCGCTGGCACAGGGTGCCTGTGTGGCCGTGGGCGGCAATATCGTCACCGATGCCTTCGGCGTGGTGGCCATGGTCGCCATGACCCCCCTCATCACGGTGCAGCTCATGGGTCTGATGGCCCAGCTCAAGCAGCGCCGGGCCCGGCAGGCACAGCCTGTGCCCGCCGCCGCGCTGGCCTTTGCCGACCTGCCGGATGATGCCATCATCGAGCTGTAAGGAGGTCCTGCTGTGAATACTTTATACTGGCTCATCACCATCACCGACCGCCACTCCACCGATGCCTTTCTGGCCCTTTACGAGGAGCACGGCATCACGGTCAGCCTGCGCACGGTGGGTGCAGGCACGGCGGTGCGGGAGACCCTTTCCACCCTGGGGCTGGAGCAGACCGAAAAGGCCGTGCTCTTTGCCATGATCACCGCCGAGACCTGGCCCGGCCTGCAAAAAGACCTGCGCCGCAAAATGCGCATCGATGTGCCGGGCACCGGCATCGCGTTCATCATCCCGGTCAGCAGCATCGGCGGCAAGCGGGCGCTGCAATTCCTGACCGAACACCAGACCTTTGCACTGAAGGAGGAAAGCACCTTGAAGGATACCCGCTATGAGCTGCTGCTCGTCATTGCCAATCAGGGCCACACCGGCTCCATCATGGACACGGCCCGCGCCGCCGGAGCTGGCGGCGGCACCGTCATCCACGCAAAGGGCACCGGCATGGAGGGTGCCGCCCACTTTATGGGGGTGGAGCTGGTCAACGAGAAGGAGCTGGTGCTCATCGTGTCCCGCACCACCCTGAAAAACCAGATCATGCAGGCCATCATGCAGGGGGCAGGCCCCAAGGCGGGAGCCATCGTGTTCTCCCTGCCCGTGACCGATACGGCGGGTCTGCGGCTGCTGGACGAGGAGTAACGGTCTCGCCCTCTCAGGCGCTTCGCGCCAGCTCCCCCAAAGGGGGAGCCATTGGCAGCCACATCAATTCCGCTGTTCTGATGGGAAGCAACCGCATCGGGTGGATTTTCTTGAAGTTTTCCTGTATTATAAGAATAGTATGGGAGGTACTGCTATGAAATCTACTCGTCGCTGGCAGCAGCTTTTGCTGAACAGTCTGGCTATCATCCTGGGCAACGCACTGTATTCGCTGGCGGTGGCCCTGTTTCTGGAGCCCGCCGGGCTCATCACGGGCGGTGCCACCGGCATCGCGCTGGCCTTCGGGCGGCTGACGGGGCTTTCCGTCTCCGGTTTCCTCTTCCTCTTCAACATGTCCATGCTGGTGTGGGGCTGGGCGGTGCTGGGCAAGAAGTTCGCACTGAACACCCTTGCCAGCAGCGTGCTGAGCCCCGCCTTTCTGGGGCTGTTTGAGCGGCTGCTGGACGGCCGGGTGCTGACTGAGGATATCTTCCTCTGTACCATCTTCTCGGGTCTGGGCATCGGCGTTGCGCTGGGCATGGTCATCCGGGCGGGTGCTTCCACCGGCGGCATGGATATCCCCCCGCTGGTGCTGCAGAAATGGTTCCGCTGGCCGGTGTCCATCACCATGATGCTCTTTGATATCGCCATCCTGCTGGTGCAGGCGGCGTTCAGCCAGCCGGAGCAGGTGCTCTACGGCATCGTGCTGGTCATCACCCACACCATCGTCATGGACAAGATGCTGATGCTGGGCGACAGCCGCACCGAGGTCAAGATCATCAGCACCCGGTCGGATGAGATCCGCACCGCCATTCTGGCTGAGATCGACCGCGGCGTGACCGTGCTCCACGGCGAGGGCGGCTACACCGGCGAGCCCAGCGAGGTGCTGCTCAGCGTCATCTCCAACCGGGAGCTGCCCCGGCTGGAAAAGCTGGTCCATTCCATCGACCCCGCCTGTTTCCTCATCGTCAGCCGCGTGACCGAAGTCAGCGGCCGGGGCTTCTCGATGGAAAAGGAATACCAGTAAATCTCCTTGACAGTGTTTCTGCTATCTGCTATATTGATATCGGAATAACAAAGTCGATTTTGGGCTTTCGCACAGGGACCCCCCTGCCTTTTGGGGTTATCTGTACGAAGGCCCGTTTTACTACAGGAAAAAGGAGCCAACTATGAAAATCACTCAGATCCCCATGGGGACCCACAATGCCCAGCTGACCTGCTACCTGCAGTATCCCTGCACCGAAATGCCTGCTCTGGATCGCTGCCCTGCGATCCTGAGCTTTCCGGGAGGAGCCTATGCCTTCTGCTCAGACCGGGAAGCCGATCCTGTAGCACTGGCCTTCCTGAACGCAGGCTACAATGCCTTTGTGCTGCGGTACAGCGTCTCCCAGAACTGTCCGGTGGAGGAGGTCTATACCAATGCCTTTGCCGAAGCGCAGGAGGCCATGGACTACCTGCATCAGAACGCAGGTGACCTGCACATCGACCCGGAGCAGATCGCCGTGGTAGGCTTCTCTGCCGGCGGGCATCTTGCCGCCTCGGTGGGCACCATGGGCCGGGTCCGTCCTGCGGCCATGCTGCTGGGCTACGCTGTGTTCAGCGTCCCGGGCAAGGCGTTGGGCATGGAGCTGCCGGACCTGCTGCAGCAGGTGGATGACCAGACTCCCCCTACCTTCCTTTTTGCCACTCAGGGCGACCATCTGGTGCCCGCCACGCAGTCCCTGCAGTTTGCCACCCTGTTGGCAGAGCGGAAGATCCCCTATGAGATGCATATCTTTGCTTACGGCGACCACGGCTTCTCCACCGGCAGTCGCCACATTGCCAATCCCCAAAACCCGGAAAACCCGGAATCCGCAGTGTGGCAGGGCATGGCACTCGGCTTCCTGAACCACATTTTCAACCACGACGTGCTGGTGCCTGCCCCGGAGGAAATCAAGGAATTCTGTCTTGATATGAAGATCGGCACCCTGCTGGACACTCCTCAGTCCGCTGCCCTGATCCAGCAGCTGCTGCCGGAGCTGGCCCAATATGTGCAGCAGGAGCCCGGCTCCCGGGGCATTTCGGTGAACGACCTGCAATTCTACAGCAACAAAATGTTCGATGAAGAAAAGCTGGCCGCACTGAACGAAGCGCTGGCAAAGCTGAACTGAGGGAACACAACATGGAACGCTCTGAACTTCTTGCGCGGCTGGGATTTGCACCGCCGGAGGCCTGCCGGGTGCGGGTCATCATTGACACCGATGCAAAAAACGAAGGCGATGATGACTTTGCCATCCTGCACCATCTGCTCACTCCGCAATTTGATGTGCGTGGTATCTGTGCCACCCATTTCGAGGTCAAAACCACCCAAAGGGGTCTGCCGCCCCACAGCATGGAGCGCAGTTACCAGGAGGTATGCCGCCTGCTGAACGCCGCACACATCGACGATGTTCCTGTTCTTCATGGTTGTACTGCCCCTCTCGCCTCTCCGGAGGATGCTCCCGACTGTGAAGCTGTCGAGTTTCTGATCCAGGAGGCTCTGCGGGATGACCCGGCTCCCCTGTACATTGCGGCCCAGGGCGCTATGACAAACATTGCCGCCGCCCTGAACCGTGCCCCGGAGATCGCGTCCCGCATGACGGTGCTCTGGAACGGCGGCGGCCCCTATCCCGCCGGACGACCGGAATTCAATGTTCAGCAAGACCCCATCGCCTGCCGTGTCCTGTTGGACAGCGCTGTCACGGTCTGGCAGATCCCACAGGATGTCTACGCCAGATTCGAGGTATCCCTTGCCGAATTGGCGCTTCGGGTACGGCCCTGCGGCGAAGTGGGAGCCTATCTATTTCAGCAGCTGATGGACGAGTACCCCTCCGAATACGATCCCCGCTTTCCTCTGCGCACCGGGGGCAATTGGACTTTGGGCGACAACACTACCGCCGCTGTCCTGCTGGAGAATGGATTCCGGGGGCACTGGACACTCCGCCCGGCCCCTGTGCTCCTGCCCAGCCTGACCTATGCTGAAGCTTCTGACCGCAAAACCATCCGTGTCTATCACGATCTGGATGTTCGTTTTGCACTGGAAGATTTTTATTCCAAGCTGGCGCTGTGCTACCCCAGATAAGGATCATACAAAACAACAGCCCCCTCAGGCCCATAAGCCTGAGGGGGCTGTTGTTCTGTAATTCAGCTGTTACAGCAGCGGTGCAATGACCTTGAGCAGCATTCCGGTGGCACGGAGCAGATACTGCTTCTGCCAGATGCTGGCCGAGGTATTTTCCACCGTGCGGCACTGTTCCAGCGTGTGCTGGAAATCCTGCTCAATGTCCCGGATACAGGGAGCATCCACCATCCAGACGGCATCCTCAAAGTGATGGTATAGGCTGCGGTAGTCCAGATTGATAGTGCCCACCACTGCTTCCCTGCCGTCCACCACGAACACCTTGGCATGGACAAAACCGGGGCTCCACTCGCTGATCTTCACGCCCGAATCCAGCAGGGCCGAATAGTGGCTCTTTGCCAGTGCGTAGGGGAACTGCTTGTCCGGCTTTCCGGGCAGGATCAGGTGGACATCCACGCCCCGTTCAGCGGCAAATTTCAGGGCGGTCTCCAGTTCGCCGTCCAGGATAAGGTAGGGGGTCATAATGTGGATGTAATCCCTGGCCCGGTTGAGCAGGTCGATATAGACCATCTCGCCCACCCGCTCGCCGTCCAGCGGACAGTCCCCGTAGGGAGCCGCCACGCCCTTTGCATTTTCCGGCACCGGGATGGGCCGTGTCAGGAACTGCTCATATTCCGGCTCCTTCAGGATGCTCCACATCTGCAAAAACTGAGCCGTCAGCGAACGGACCGCCTCGCCCTCCAGCATCACGGCGGCATCCTTCCAACGGCCATGCTTCTGGATGTGGTTGATGTACTCATCGGCAAGATTCACACCGCCGGTAAAACCGACCCGCCCGTCAATCACAAGAATTTTCCGGTGGTCGCGGTAATTATAGTGGGTGGAGACGAACGGCTGCACCGGGCTGAACACCTTGCACTGGATGTTCAGCTTCTCCAGCAGCCGGGGGTAATTGCGGGGCAGGGTGGAGAACTCACAGGTGCCGTCGTACATCACCCGGACATCCACGCCCTGCAGCGCCTTGCGGGCCAGCACCTCCAGGATCTTACCCCACATCAGGCCCTCGTCGATGATGAAATACTCCACAAAGATATATTCTTCTGCCGTTTCCAGCTGGCGCAGCAGTTCCTCAAACTTTGCTTCGCCGCCGGGGAAGTAGGTCATGGCGGTGTTCTGGTACACTGGAAAGCCGCCGCCCCGCCCATACAGGTACTTTGCCAGCGAGGCTGCGCCGGGTTCAAGCGCTTTCAGCTGTTCCACGGCCTTTTGGCTCTGCGGCAGCCAGCCGCGCAGCTGGTCCTCCAGCTCCAGCAGCCGTTTGCGCAGGATGTTGTGCCCGAAATTGCTCTTGACATAGAAGAACATCGGAATGCCCACCACCGGTGCGATGGCAACCACCACCATCCAGGTGATCTTGGCGCTGTTGTCCATCTTGCTGTTGAGCAGGTAGATGACCATGGCCGATGTAACGACCACGCTGCCGCCAAAGTAATGGGGCCACAGGTTGCCGAACCACCGGAAGATGCTGAACAACAGCCCCACCTGCAGCAGCAGGAGGATCAGCACCAGGCCAAAGCGGCTGAAGATGGCGTGGATCACACCCTTCTGCCCCTTTCTCAGCAGCCGCAGGCCGCCGTCCTCAAACTGATGAACATAGCCCTTGACGTTCTGTTTCAGTTTCTCTGTTTTCATGTTTCGCCTTTCTTATTTCCGCCGCAGGGTCACCGCATAGGAGTCCTGTGCCGCGTGGCAGCGCTCCACCAACTCCTTGGGCCG
>OGDH01000261.1_pt1 | contig 12187 bp, 14 predicted proteins | sample 1570381 | NCBI WGS metagenome assembly OGDH01 (sample SAMEA2582177, study PRJEB24529) | metagenome | reverse complement strand
ATAATGCTCTATTATGCCACAGGTGCGGCATTACTTGTCATTCCGGATTGGCTTCCCATGAAATCCACCGCCCGCCATCAAGAAAACGGCCGGTGCCATATGGCAGGTAATCGTAGCGACAGCCTGTCTTTGGAACCCGTTGTCACCCTAAAGGATTTTACTGATATATTATTATGTCAGTCCTTTTTCAAATCAAAATACAGCAAGCGGGTTTTCAAAGGTTCATCTTGCGGAATATCATAATATTGCTTTTCTATCACGTCTGTTTTATAGAGTGGAACGAAACCGTTTCTTTCATAATACCTGAGAATCTTTTCCTCATTGTATGCATCCACCACGATAAAACGGCATCCTGTCTTGTTGTCCTCATGACGGAACCAGTCTTTTATGAAAGCCATCAGTTGCCGTCCTACGTGGCTTGATGTACCCTGATATTCCAGGTTGACCCCCAGTCTTCCTATCAGCACGGCCGGATAGCTGCGTCCACGTTTAGGATTTACAATATTGCGTTGCAGCCTGTTTTTATCATTGGGGGATATTAATCTGGTCTTGATACTGTCATTGGACAAGGTAAACAAGGCCACAATACGATGCGGGATTTCAGTCGTCACCCAACAATATGTTTTCCCAAGGAGTTCATCCGCATACAGATCGGCATCATTGAGAAAAAAATCATCAAGGTCATTCTCGCCACAAGTGAAAGGAAGGCAATTCCTCCGTACTTCCTTGTTATAGGCAAGCATGACACAATCATCATATAAAGAAATACCGTCCATTGCTGTTAATTGAACCGGAATGAACGGGATTTCTCCAATACTTTTCGCAACCGTTTCTTTGCCTCCACTGATAACCGGGGTGTTACCTTTGCGGCGTTCTTGTCTGCACTGCGTACGAAATCTTCCGCCGTAACGCCCTCCAAAACCGGAATGTTCTTGATAGTTATAGCCATAATATTATTTTTTGCAAAAATACAACTTTGTTGTTATACAGCCAAATAATAGCCCGTCTTCCACTCTTTTTTCCGGAATGTTCCTCCATATCCGGAAAAGTCTGTGCCACGCCGCCTGTTGCGGTAAGCCGTTTCTCCTAAGGAAAGGGCAGGCAATACCGGCGGACGTGGATATGGGCAAAACAACCCGCATATGCAATGCAGAGGGAGCAGGAGAGCCTTCACCACAGCCGGAGAGAAAAGTGGTTTCATGCCGGGGTACGGCATGAAAAGGGGCTCCCGGACAGTTCTTTTCCTTGTCGCACATGCACTACGTCGGTCGCAGTTTTCGCCTTCTGAATCCCTCTTACGTCCGTCCCTGCGCTTTCGGAGCGTTTTTCCGGTAGAAAATTTCACCATGCGGAAATTTTCTACCGGAAACCGGAGGGAAAACGCGGAGTCCCGCAGGGACGGACGAACTTTGATGAGGAAGGGGAAAAATCGTTCCTTTCGTAAATACCATTTCCTCAGATGGCATCGCATATTTCCTTCTCCATCTTTTCCAGCTTATGGGACAGGATTTCCATGTCGCTGCTGATCTTCTGGTTGGTTATCCGGGCATATATCTGGGTGGTTTTCAAATCCGTATGCCCCAAAAGACGGCTTACGGTCTCGATGGGTACACCGTGCGAGAGCAGCACGGTGGTGGCGTTCGTATGCCGGGCAACATGATAGGTCAGCCTTATCTTGAAACCGCACTGCCTGCCAAGTTCCTTCAATATGGTGTTGCATCTGCCGTTGCTCGGTACCGGAAATACATGATCGTCCTTGGATAGCCCCTTGTACTTCTCTATGATGCGCTTGGGAACGTCCAGCAGGCGGATGTTGGACTCGGTGTTTGTCTTGCGACGGCGGGTGATGATCCAGAGGTTGCCGTCGAAGAAGGTCTGGAACCGGTCGGTCGTCAGCGCCTTCACGTCCGCGTATGCCAGTCCGGTGAACACGGAGAAGATGAAGAGGTCGCGTACCAGTTCGCAGGTCCCGCTTTTCACCGGGGCCTCCATCAGCGTCTGTATCTCACGCTCCGTCAGGTAGCCCCGGTCAACGCTCTCGGGGGAGTTGATGTACCCGGCGAAGGGGTTGAAGGGAAGCGCGCCGCTGTTGCGGGCGATGGAGATGACGTGCTTGAGCCCGATCATGTAACCCCATACGGTATTGGTGCGGCATTTCTTCTCCGTACGCAGGAAATACTCGAAGTTGTTGATGAACGTCAGGTTGAGTTCCTTCAGGGGGATGTCGTCACGGCGGTATACTTTCGGGACGAACTCGCAAAGGTGCCTGTATATGGTACGGTAGCGGTTGTATGTTCCCTGCACGCGGCTGTGTCCCACTTTCTTGATGAACTCCTCGTTGTGCTGCTCGAAGAGCTTCAGCAGCGTCTCGCGTTTCACGCCCAGCCCGAGGCAGGCGTCCCTCAGCCTGGCGGCGGTGACATAGCCGTCGGACTGCATCAGTTCCTGGTAACGGCGGTTCACGTCCACGCGTATCCGGTCAACCGCCGCATTGATTTTCTGCGCCTCGGCGCTCTTGCCCGTGGCACGTGCCGTTTTCACGTCCCAAAGTTTCGGGGGCACGTCCAGCTTGCAGCTGAACTGCTTGATTTCGCCGTCCACCGTAAGACGGCACATCAGGGGGAGATAGCCGTTGGCTCTCTCGCTGCCCTTCTTCACGTAGAAGAGGATTTTGAAGGTCGATCTGCTCATACTCGTTTTCATACTTTTTTGATCGTTACAAAGTTAATATCAAGCGAGTTGTCCTCAGGTATGAAAAACTGTGCAAATTACTGAAATAGAATCTGTTGTGCCATTTCTTGTTCCTGTTATATCAGTAACGATATGGGAACTGAAGTCTTTCGCAGCTTTTATCGGACCTCCTTTTTCAGCTTATGCAGTATTATGAGTTAAACACCTAACCACTTAATAGACTGCATTTTTGCTGTATTATCATCAACCTTGCTTTTTCTTTCTGCGTTTACAACTTGTCCCGCATCGACGTGGATATCGGAACACTCTTCCCAATAGATTGCCGTTGCCGGCTTGCGATAGCCGCTGACGGAGCGTATCACCTCATGGATTTGTCCCTCGAAATAGACATGCACACCCACGGGATAGGTAATTCGATGGTCGTATTCGGCGATATATTTTCCTTTTGCAAGTTCCTTTTCAATCTCGTAGTTCTCTGACAAATATTCCACAATGCTCATCTCCGCCGATTCTTCCGCCTGGATGAATCGTGCATCATTGCCCCGCGTGAGTTGTGCTAGTGCTTCCGGAGTAATTATCCCAAGATAGTCGTCATTATTGAGAAACCGTCTGTACATATCCTTGTTCCGTTATTAGTATGAAAATCCTTCCTGAATTACCGATGTGGAGACCACATACCCGTTCCCGTCGCCTCCGCTCTTGAACTTGTACCAGCTGTCGCGCAGGTAGTAACAGAGCAGGTAGTCAAGGCAGTCGGACAAGTGTCCATACCGTTCATATTTGACACCGGTTTTCGGGTCGGTGGTCTTCTGTTTGCTCTTGGTACCGTCCTCGTTACGAAGCTGGTAAATCAGATCCTGGGTAAGTTTGCGACATTTGATATCGATTTGTATCTCCCAGCCTTCATAGCCCCCGAATACCTCGTTGACGAACTCGCACCGTGTAGCCTGCGGAGGCTGCTTGCGTAACAGCTTTACCTTCGGTCGCAGGATTCCTCTGCCGAAAGTGTCCGTGATGATGGTATAGTTGTTGATGCCGTCCTCGTTGGTGGTGGAGCGTTGTAACCCGGAAGGGTCACCGGTCACATCCACTCCGCCAATATGCTTGTCCCGGTAAAGTTTTAAGCGTACTTTCCGTGCCAACGCAGGTGTGTTGTTCTCCTTTTCCTCCGGCTTGCCGAGTATCTCTTCCAGTATATAGACCTTCCTGTTTTCATAGTCTATTTGTGCGGAGAGTACCGACATTTGGGGGGCAACATTGAAGTCCCACACCGTGATGAGCGGCTTGGTCGGATCGTATGCTTTTTCTTTCAGTCCGGTAACGAGATGCCGGGAGCCGTCGAAACTGTTATAAATCGCCATATCGTTGGCTTCCACGAAATCCCAGTTGCCATAGAGCAGGCGTTCCTTTGTCGCCTGGTCCCGGATCTTGTTCAGGGCCGCCTCGTACACCTGACGGAAAGCGATATTCGGGTTGTCAAACACGGAAAAAGGTATATACGCTTCACCCTCGCGGCAGATGACCTTGTCTCCGTTTTCGTCCTGCACGAAGCGGGAACGCACCCAGTTAATCGTCGGATTGGTGGTGAGCAGCATTCTCGGGGTCTTGAATGTCTCATGGGTTCTCCAGCGGAGACGGGAGAACAGTACTTCGACGGCCCGTTCCGAGATTTCCGACACCTCATCCACCATGGCGATGGTATATTCCGAAGAGCCGAAACGCTCGAAGTTGGGGTCGCTGGGGATATCCGCCATCTCCTTCATGATGATGACCGAGTCATTCCAGAATGTGAGCGTGCCTTCGAGGTTGTTTATCTTGTAGTTTGTATCCTCTTTCAGTCCCCAGTCCTTCAGAATCGACTTGATGGTGTTCCATGTCGATTCCTTTAACGACTTGAGTGTCTTACGGGCCACCACCGCACGGATATTCTCGAACCGAATACATGAAGACACCAGCCAAACGCTGCCGATATACGATTTTCCGCCGCCGGCCGCTCCGCCTCCCAGTATCAGCTGCGGCAGGTTCTGCGACTTGCAATGCCTGCATTGAGGCCTGTACTGAGGGTTGCCTTGCTGGTCATAACCGATAAGGATTTGCTCGATCTCCCCGCCACAATGGGGACAATAGTTCGGTTGCAACAGTTTCCAGAGTTCATACTGCCGTGGGGACGGTTTGAACTCGATGCGCAGGTTTCTGGGTGGTTTGAGCCTGTTGACCGCCATTCGATTTATATAATCTGAATGGTTATGTCCCTTTCGGACTCGAGCATGGCATACAGTTTTTGGAATGTAGTACGGGATTCCAAAACTTTTCCCTTGACCGTATTCTTTCCCACGATGATACAACCGGCGGAATCTCCCTCGGTGTTGCCTGAATGGATCAGGATGCCGAGGAAATGAGGTACATCGTGCAGATATGGCATTTTTTTCTTGTACTTGGGGCTGTACTGAAGGGTAACTTTATAAGTCCCGGCAGGAATGGCGGTCTTGGAATAGACCTTTTCCTTGCAGGTACAGGAACGGCCGCGAGGAGTATCCGGACAGGTTGCCGGAAGTTCCCTCACGGCATCTTCGATGGTATTACAGAAAAATTTGCCGTCGATGGACAGGTCGCCTATGGTATAGGTCTGACCTTTGAATTTGCGGTTGAGTGTCAGCTTCATACTTCGATACTATTTGTATCGAAAGAGTAGAGACGGACGCCGGCTAATGTTTATTATATGTGTTTGTAAAAGGAGGATATTTCAGGAAATGATGTATCTTTGTGAACGGATTGACAGTATTTAATCAAGAGTTAATATGACAAAAGCGGATATCGTCAGGGAAATAGCAACGCAGACCGGTCTGGAGAAGCAGGTCGTGTTACAAGTTGTCGAAGGATTCATGGATAGCGTAAAGTCTTCCATGATAAACGGCGAGGAGGTTTATCTTCGCGGCTTCGGTTCTTTTATCATCAAACACCGTGCGGAAAAGACAGCACGCAACATAAGCAGGAATACCACGATAATAGTGCCTGCCCACAATATCCCGGCATTCAAACCGTCAAAAGCCTTTGCAGGAAGGATGAAATCAGACAAATAAGGTGATTATATGCAACAGGAGCGTTATTCAGATGCTCCTGTTACTTTATACAGGGCAACGAGGTTGGTATTGTCCGATTGGAACAGGAAACGGCCGTTGCTTAAAAGGCATTCGTGGATGGTGTTGTCATTAGGATCCGACTCCAATAAAGCCCCCGCCTTGTTTTCATCGATAAGCAGCATTTCTATGCCTTGTACGGTGGCGGCAGTTGCATCAGCAGGAATTTTCAAAAGTTCATCCATCAGATTCATGTCGTTCATAATATCTCCGTATTTGGCTTGAGTCCCGTCAAGCATTCAATGTACCAAGACCAAAAAGCGTGGGACATAACCCGTAGCACCGAGGTTCTGGTAAACCTATCCGCAAACAAGTTAAGCCCACGCAAAAGCATAGGCGAAAACTGTTTGTCCTGCGGATAAGTGAAATTTACCAGATTTCGGTGCATGACAAAAGCTAACGCTTTCCGTATTTTATTATGTCGTTCTGCCAATATGGTTTTTATGCCGCATCTGCAGAAGAACCGGCCATTATGTGATAACGACCGGACGTGTAAAGGTTATTTTTTAGACTCTTCCAAGGAAAGCTTACGAAACTCTTTCATCAGTTTTTCCAGTTCCAACGAGGTCTTACGGGCACGGGTCCCTGCGGCCTTGTTGCCTTTTTCAATCTGAAGTGCCGCATCCGTGGAGAATGTAGCATATACTTCCTGTATTTTTGAAACCAATTCTTTCATATAAATTCTATTTAAGTTATTGACCACAAAGGTAATGAAAATAATCGAGAATAAGAGCGATTTTGTCAATATTGCAAATATCACATTGGTAATCAATGACTTTTAACAGCCATTACACCGTATGATTTATCCATCAGAGAAATTGTCAAGGTGTTTACAACTTTATGGATATGTCTGGTCAGAACATTTCTTCCATCTGCCGCTTGATTTCTTCCCGCTTTGTATTCTTGTAGTAATGCTTATAGATGGTCAATGGGCTGTTACCAGCCATCTCTGCAACCACATACGGATTATTACCGGCATCTACCATCTTCGATATGAAAGAGCCACGGGCGGAATACCATGTGATGTTTTCTTTAATGCGCAGCATCTTGCATGCTTTCGTCAAGGTTTGTGAAAGGCGTGTGGAAATTTGCTTGACACGTGTAGTCTTCTTGGAAGTGGTCGTGTGTTTATGAGTAAAAACAGGAAATACATAATTTCCATAACTTTGCCCACGGTATTTATTCATGATGGCTTTTGCTTTACTGAGTAATTCCGGTTTGGCTGTTTTGGGAAACTTGATACGTTCATAGACGATGCGGTCTTCCTGGACCAAATCCCATGTCAGGTTACATACATCGACATTCGCCATACCTCCGGTATAGTAGCTGAACAGGAACAAATCAAGATGCAACTGCTCTTTTTTCGTAAACAAGGTACGGTCAACATTTGCGATTTTAGCTATGACTGTTTCCGGAACTGCTCTTGAAGTGGTTTCCGGCCAATTAATATCATCACCGAGACAGAGGAAGTTATCCATATTCACCCCGTACATCTCTTTCTTTTCTGCCTGCCTGCATACGGCACGGAGCAACCTTAGTTTGTGTGTAAGTCCGGCCTTGTTGCCATTTCTGATACCTCTTTCTTTAAGCCAAAACGCAAAGTCAAGAAGAAACTCTTCTGTAATATCCGTAAAGAAATAAGAGGAAAAGGCTTTTTCATATTTTTCCTTTGTAAACGCCTGCAGTTCACGCTTGAGATAGACATACCGTTTAGCATTGGTCGTGCTGTCGACAATCTGACCGTTCTTGATGCGTTTCTTGTTTTTGAATGTCTCTTCAAGATAATCGATCATCTGCTGGACACTCTTTACTTTGACCTCGGGTTTGGCCGCCTTGATTTCATCGAAGCAATGTGATAGCTGGACGGGCGACCAGTTCCTGCCTTCCATCTCCCAGGTATCGGCGACATGCAGATATTTGGTTCGCAAATCGAAAAGCAGTTTGTTCTTGGTAGTGGCCTCCGCACTCCCTACACGGAAACTCTGAGACTTGACATCCCAGTCTTTTAATAGCCCTGTGATGTTTATAACCTTCGGCACACGGGCGTAACCGGTCTTGAAGAAAATTATCTCCAGCTTGACCATCTTGGTGTCTTTCGGGTTCTGCTTACCCCTGATGTTAATCGTGTACATAGACTGATAACGAGTTAGTTAATGACTTATTATTAATTCGCATTAGTAGGAATCAATTGGTATTAATTAACCTACATAGAAACCTACATGAAAAGAGTAGTTTCCTTAGCGAAATAATGTTTATACGGATAAATCCGTACTTGTGTCATTTACTAACTCGTTATCAATCAACTATTTTTCCTAATCACAAAAGTTGTGTCCGAAAAAAGGGTGTGCCTCGTCGGAAACCTCCTTTCTTTTTATCTTCTCTTCTTTATCGGGTTACCCTTCCCGAGGTATTTCCTTTCATCAGACTTTCCACTTCTTCCACAGTCACCTGATTGAAGTCACCGTATACGGTATTTTTCAATGCAGATGCGGCAAGAGCAAATTCCAGTGCTTTCTGGTCATTGTCGGGATATGTAAGCAAACCGTATATCATTCCTCCTACAAAAGCATCTCCGGTACCTACACGGTCGACTTCGTGAGTAATATCGTAAATGCCGGTATATTTTAATGTTTGGTCGGAATAAAGCACGGCTGCAAGCAGATTGTGGTTGGAAGTAATCGTATTGCGCAATTCTAAAAAGACTTTCCGGCAACGCGGCACTATATGCGATATTTTCTGTCCGAATGTCTCGAATCCTTTCAAATCCAACGGATAAGCAGTATCCACAGCTTGAAAGCCTACCGGAGCGATATCGAAAACTTCTTTGTATTCCGGTTCTGCACCGAAGATTACATCACTGTATTGCACCAAGGGCAACATGACATCGGCAACCGAACGCCCGTAATTCCATAGTTTTTTGCGCACATTCAAATCACAGGAAATGGTTAAGCCCATGCGGTCGGCCGTTTGTAGAGCTTCCAGACAGGCGTCGGCACCCTCTTGTGACAGTGAAGCCGCTATGCCCGACCAGTGAAACCAGTCTGCATCGGCAAATATCTTTTCCCAATCTATCATGCCGGGACGCAGGGTGGCAAAAGAAGACCCTTCACGATCGTATACCACATTGGAATTGCGAAACGAAGCGCCACTCTCAAGAAAATACAGTCCCATGCGTTTCCCTCCGAATACGATTCCTTCCGTACCCAGCCCGTTGGCACGGAGCGATGCGATACATGCCTGCGCCATTGCATTGTCGGGCAGCCGGGTGACAAACTCGGTGGGAATCCCGAAGTTGGCGAGCGATACAGCCACATTAGCCTCGCTGCCACCATACGTGGCAATGAATTCGTTGGTCTGGGAGAAACGGCGGAAGTCGGGAGCAGTAAGGCGGAGCATCACTTCTCCAAATGTAACCACCTTGCGGTTTGTTGAAATCATTTTTTTGTCCATAGCTTCTTTTAAATCAAAAACAGCCTTCACAACCGGATTTCTTACCGGTGTATGAAGGCTGTCGGATTCTTTAAGACAGTATTTATTTCTTGAAACGTTCTTTCAACTTGGCAAGCATGTCTTTGGTCATGGTATCCAAGTCGTATTCAGGTTTCCAGCCCCATTCTTCGCGGGCACAAGTGTCGTCCAGTGAGTTAGGCCATGATTCGGCGATAGCCTGACGCAATGGGTCTACCTTGTATTCCATTTCAAAGTTAGGTTCGTATTCCTTAATCTTGTTGAAGATGATTTCAGGATCGAAGCTCATTGAAGCAATGTTGAATGAGTTGCGGTGAACGAACTTGCTCGGGTCTGCTTCCATGATTTCGATGGCGGCGCGTAAAGCATCCGGCATATACATCATATCCATGTAAGTACCTTTGCCGATAGGACAAACGAACTTTTCACCTTTGGCTGCCGAATAATAAATATCTACAGCATAGTCGGTTGTACCGCCGCCCGGAGGAGTCACGTAAGAAATCAATCCCGGGAAACGTACGGAACGGGTGTCGACACCGAAACGGATGTTGTAGTAGTCACTCAGCAACTCGCCGGAAACCTTGGTTACACCGTACATGGTGCGCGGATTGCGGATAGTGTCCTGCGGAGTCTTGTCCTTCGGAGTGTTGTTGCCGAATACACCGATAGAACTCGGAGTAAATACGGCGCACTTCATGGTGCGGGCTACTTCAAGTACATTGAACAGACCGCCCATACCGATTTTCCATGCAAGCTGCGGTTTGGCTTCTGCTACTGCCGACAGCAAAGCTGCCAGGTTGTAGATGGTATCAATATGATACTTTGAAACAGTTTCGGCAATCTGCTGTTCGTTTGTGATATCAACGATAGCAGACGGACCTGATTCTGCCAGTTCGCCTTTGGGTTCTGCACCCGGGATGTATCCCGCTACGATGTTACCATTATAAATACTTCTTAATTTCATTGTTAGCTCTGAGCCAATCTGACCGGTAGAGCCGATAATCAATACATTTTTCATAGTGTAATTATAATACGTTAGTTTGCTATTTGAGAGCAAAGATAGGCAGAAGCATTCAGATTTTATCAAAGTTTTCTCTATATTTTTGCAGAAATTCAAAAAAAAATAAGAACTTTGTCCGTCGAAGAGAAATATCTGAACTTAATCTTTAATACTTAATAAAAATCAAAGCTATGTATGGTAAAATGAAAGAGTTCCTCACGAAGGAACTGGCTGGCATCAAAGAAGCCGGATTGTATAAAAACGAACGTATCATTACAACTCCCCAAAAGGCTGATATCAAAGTAAATGCAGGAGAAGAAGTATTGAACTTCTGCGCGAACAACTACTTAGGATTGTCAAACAACCAGCGTTTGATCCAAGCAGCAAAAGACGCAATGGACTCTCATGGCTTTGGTATGTCGTCTGTACGTTTCATTTGTGGAACCCAGGACTTGCACAAACAACTGGAAGCTGCTATCTCTGATTATTTCAAGACCGAAGATACAATATTATATGCTGCCTGCTTTGATGCAAACGGTGGTTTGTTCGAACCGCTGCTGACCGACGAGGATGCAATCATTTCCGATGCATTGAACCACGCTTCTATCATTGACGGTGTGCGTCTGTGTAAGGCAAAACGTTATCGTTATGCCAATGCAGACATGGCTGACTTGGAACGCTGCCTGCAGGAAGCTCAAGCTCAACGCCACCGTATCATTGCTACTGACGGTGTGTTCTCTATGGACGGTAATGTGGCTCCGATGGATAAGATTTGCGAATTGGCAGAAAAATACGATGCGTTGGTAATGGTAGACGAATCGCATTCTGCCGGTGTAGTGGGTCCGACCGGTCATGGTGTGGCTGAACAATATGATGTTTACGGACGTGTGGATATCTTTACCGGTACATTGGGTAAGGCATTCGGCGGTGCTATGGGTGGTTTCACTACAGGTAGAAAAGAAATCATCGACATGCTGCGTCAGCGTTCTCGTCCGTATCTGTTCTCTAACTCGGTTGCTCCTGCCATCGTGGGCGCCAGCCTTGAAATGTTCAAGATGTTGAAAGAAAGCGATGCACTGCATACTAAGTTGATGGACAATGTAACTTATTTCCGCGACAAGATGCTGGCTGCCGGTTTCGATATCAAGCCGACTCAGAGCGCTATCTGTGCAGTGATGCTGTATGATGCAAAACTGTCTCAGGACTTCGCTGCCAAGATGCAGGAAGAAGGCATTTATGTAACCGGTTTCTATTATCCGGTTGTGCCGAAAGGTCAGGCTCGTATCCGTGTTCAGCTGTCTGCCGGTCACGAACGTGAACATCTGGATAAAGCGATTGCTGCATTTATCAAGGTGGGTAAGGAATTGGGCGTGATTAAATAATAATCCGTTCTGTCTTTCGTCCGGAAGGATGATTGATAAGGGAGTGTGCCAAACCTCTGACTACTGTTGCTCTGTATAACAGGACAGTGTCTCGGTGTTTTAGCATTCTCCCTTATTTTTTTGTGTTTTTTGCCCGTTTCCGCTGCTTGCGGGAGTACTCTTCTTTCTTCTCTCCTTTATGTCCTTTCTTTCTGTATATTACCTCCTTTCCTTCTGCCGGTTATGGCTTTTCCTCCTGTCGGTTATTACGGTCTTCCATAGTAGACTGTACAGTCTACCATAATGGACCGTACAGTCTGTTGCAGTGGACTGTACGGTCTGTTACGGCGGACTGTAATATATGTAAGGAAGGAAAGACCTGTGTTTAGGGTGTGAAAGGCTTATTCATAGGGTGGGGAATGCTTAAAGCCGGTTCTTGCTTTTTATCACTGAACGTGTAGGATAAGCAGTAAGGACCGGCAAAAGAAATTTTAAGTAAACGAGAGTATTTATTCTGCTTGCATTTCTCC
>OGDH01000250.1_pt1 | contig 12371 bp, 9 predicted proteins | sample 1570381 | NCBI WGS metagenome assembly OGDH01 (sample SAMEA2582177, study PRJEB24529) | metagenome | reverse complement strand
TTCCGTTATTATTAACTGTTTTTAAAACCTCTTGGTTAATTTCAACCTTATATTTCCGCTTCAAATCTTTCAACCAGGCATCCTCATAGACAGTCAGATAATCCTTGACAACCGCTTCTCTTACATCCTCATAACTTTCAGGACCTTTCTTTAACTTCTTTCCCATCACAAAAGTATAAGGTAAATCCGGCTCAGACTGAAAGCTACCGCATTTAAAGACCAATTTATCAATATACCTGTTGGTCCCTATCTGAAAGACACCTGCTTCCATACGAACTTTGGAGGAAGCATCATCTCCAGTCAGTGTATGTAATATATCTTTCCACTGGGATACCGGTTTTTTTTTCAATTGTTTCTTAATAGCTGAAGCCGTTTTTCTATCTTTACAATGAATCACTGCTCCCCGATAATGCGGCAATTCCCAGGCATAGTCTGATTTATGTTGCTTGAAGAAGCGTTCCAGGTCATCCTCATTCCAGGCTTCATCACCCGATTGATATTTTTGCGACAAATAAGCCGCAAGCAAACCATCCTGCAATTCCTGCACCCGGAACTCCAGTTCTTCCTTCTGTTCTGCAGAAAGCTCCTTCCATGTACAATTGCCATTCTTCTCCAGATAATTCAATAACTGTTCCCGTTTTTCTTCAAAACTGACACCCTGCCTGCGGTCTATCCATTTCACTATATGAATGCCCATAGGTGAATAAAAAGGAGCTGAAATCTTATTTCTTTCCAAAGATTCCAGTTTGTCTATCCATTCCTGCATATTCTTGTTCACAGGCATCCACGGCAACACTCCTCCCACATTTTTACAAGCTTCATCATCCGAGTACCGGCGGGCCAGCGTTGCAAAATCCGCGCCTTCCCGCAATGCTTCATAAACCGAATCCATTTGCTGCCGCACCCTCATTTCCTCCTGACGGCTTGCATTCTGGGATAAATATTTGCTAATATGGGCAATTTTGATCCAATCATTTGCCTGCAAACGTTGTTCACCTTGCAGGTATAACCGGCGGGCAGCCTGTTCCTCCTTTTCTGCATCTGCCAAATAAGTTCTTAAAAGTTTGCCCCGATACCAGTCCACCTGCCTGCGGAAAACAGACAACGTATCTATTCCCATATCATGTGCATAGCGTACTTTTAATTTATAGTTGATAAAAGAAGGTAGAAAAGAAAGCGGGGTCCGATGAGAAGATTTACGAAAATAATATTCAAACTCGGAACGTTTTACAGGTTCACCGTCAATAGATAACACAACTTCTCCTTGCGCCCGCATTTCCAACGCGAACACAAGGAGAAGTGACAGAATACCGACCATTCTATGCGGCATCATTCATACATTTTATTGAGGACGGCTGTAGTTAGGAGCCTCGCTGGTTATGGCCACATCATGCGGATGACTTTCCAATACACCTGCGTTAGTAATACGGGTGAATTTGGCATCATGCAATTGTTCTATATTAGCAGCGCCACAATATCCCATTCCCGCACGAAGACCACCTACCAGCTGGTAAATCACTTCATACAAAGTACCTTTATAAGGTACACGGGCTGCAATACCTTCCGGAACCAGTTTCTTCACATCGGCAGTTCCGCTCTGGAAATAACGATCCTTCGAGCCGTTCTCCATCGCTTCCAAAGATCCCATTCCACGATAAGATTTGAATTTACGTCCGTTAAAGATAATCGTATCACCCGGTGACTCTTCCGTTCCGGCAACCAATGAACCGATCATTACACTATAACCGCCGGCAGCCAAAGCTTTTACCACATCCCCCGAATAACGCAAGCCACCATCAGCAATCAAGGGTATACCTGTACCTTTCAGCGCCTTGGCAACATCATAAACGGCAGAAAGCTGGGGAACACCCACACCGGCAACCACACGGGTAGTACAGATAGAACCCGGACCGATACCGACCTTCACACCATCCGCACCGGCTTCCACCAACATTTTGGCAGCTTCGCCCGTAGCGATATTACCTACCACAATATCAATATTCGGGAAACGTTTCTTAGCTTCTTTCAATTTTTCGATCACATACATGGAGTGGCCATGAGCCGTATCAATAACGATTGCATCCGCACCGGCATCAACCAAGGCCTGCATACGGTCCAGCGTATCGGCAGTAACCCCTACACCGGCAGCCACACGCAAACGTCCTTTGGCATCCTTGCAAGCCATCGGTTTATCTTTCGCTTTTGTAATATCTTTATAAGTAATAAGACCTACCAGTTTACCTTCCTTATCCACCACCGGCAACTTTTCAATCTTATGCTCTTGCAGAATCCGTGAGGCAGCCTCCATGTCAGTGGACTGGTTGGTAGTGACAATATTCTCCTTCGTCATTACCTCATCAATACGTTTGTCCATATCCTTCTCAAAACGAAGGTCACGGTTCGTCACAATACCTACCAAATATCTTTCATCGTCTACTACAGGGATACCGCCGATTCTATATTCAGACATCAACGCAAGTGCATCTCTCACAGTAGATCCTCTCTTGATAGTCACAGGATCATAAATCATACCGTTTTCCGCACGTTTCACTATGGCTACCTGACGTGCCTGCTCTTCGATAGACATGTTTTTGTGAATCACACCGATTCCCCCTTCACGGGCAATGGCAATGGCCATTTTCGCTTCTGTAACCGTATCCATAGCGGCAGTCACAAAAGGGACTTTCAACTCGATGTTGCGTGAGAACTTAGTCGTGAGTTCGACTGTTTTTGGTAAAACTTCAGAATAGGCGGGGATCAACAATACATCGTCGTAGGTTAATCCGTCCATTACGATTTTATCTGCAATAAATGACATAGGGCTTTATGCGTTTAGATTTTATTGCGTGCAAATATACGCATTTTATTCAATATGGGAAAACGATAGAATATTTTTTTGCTAAGAGAATACGAAATTTTGCAGAAATAAAAAGAATCAGTCCCCCAAATGGCTCACATAAAACAATTACAAAAAAACAGGGAGTTCATGAAACAAATGAAGCGCTTTTATTCTTCAGGTCCAGTGTTTTTCATTAAATTTGTACTTTGAACAAAAGAAACAAAAGAAACATGGAAAAACAACCGCAATTTCCCTTTGCACCCAAAGACTTCGCACGCTGCCTTAACGCCACATGCCCCCGTTCCCAAAACTGCCTGAGACGAACTGCCGCCCTGCAGGATACGGATGAACATCTATTTCTCAAAGTGGTAAACCCGCTCCGTTATCCCAAGGAGGGTGAAGAATGTGAACTGTTCCGTTCCACCGACAAAGTGCGGATGGCATGGGGAGTCACCCACCTGCTGGACAATGTGCCCTACAAAGAAGGCAGCCTGCTGCGCAATATGATCATCAACCACCTGGGCAGAAGCCAGTATTACCGGTGCTTCCGCAAGGAACGCCCTTTTGCGCCACAAGACCAACAGACCATTCGCATGCTGTTCCGCCAGAGAGGCATCAGCGAAGAGCCGTCATTCGACTACTACACAAATGAATTTAACTGGTAATATCCGTCACACTGTCACAGCCGCATGCAACACATTGTACGACAATAGTTTACCACTATGACAGATGGTGTAACGGATGGTGTGACGGACTTTTATCTGTCACACCGCCGCCTCCGGATCTCATCATGCCCTTACCAGCTGATACACAGTGCCTTTACGTGTATGCCGTGAAGGAATACCCTGTTTCCTCAAAATTCGTCCGAATGCCGCCACCCTCTTGGCGTTCAATGGAATATCCACTTCCTGATGCAATATCTTCAATATTTCGGCAGGCGCCATCCACTCGCCCTCTTCCCCCGCTTCCGCCATGCGGAAATAACGGAAAAGGAACTGCTCTTCAGGAGAATATTGCTGAAATTCGCGGTTCGCCTCCGTCATGACATACTCGTCCGCATCATTAAACCAGTAACGCTCACCGTGCGCCAGCTCGTGCATGGCCTGTGCATACAACTGATCGTAGTCTATGGGACGCGAGGTATCAATCACCCCCTTCACCTCAATGCAGATGAAGCGGCGGCTGCCCGAAGGATCGGTCAGCAAATCCTTGTGGTTACTGGTGGCAATGAACGAAGCATAGCGGCGCATCTCCACCACCGATGTGCCGTAAGGCCGGCGCGCATTCACCACCGGCTTTTGCAGAATGTGCTTCAAGAATCCCTGTTGTGTGGCGCTCACCTGGTCGAACTCGTCAATATTGATCAGCGCGAATCGATTCAGGCTTAGTTCGACATCTTTCTTGCGTGAGAAATCGAGGCTGTCCGTATAGTAGGAGCATTCGGAAGGCGGCATGATGCTGCGGCAAAAGGTGGACTTGCGCGTTCCCTGCGCTCCCACCAGCAGGGGCGAAACACTGTTGGCATAGCGCTTGTCCATCCCCCGCCAATGAGCCACCATGTTCAGAAACCAGCGATGGAACAATTCGGGCCAATGCGGATTGTCACAAGGTACGGTCTGCGCCAACGGACGGATGCGGTCGCGTCCGTCCCACTCCGGAAGGTTGAACAAAAAATCCTCCAGCGGATTATACACCGGCACACGATTGGAATACACATAGCGGCTGATATCCCTGTCCCACAGGGGGATACCTTCGGCCTGTGCATCCAGGGCGATGCTGTTCAGCGCACGCTTGTCCACCGGCTGAAAGCGGAAGCAGAAGGAATGCCGCTCGCGGAACTCCGCCTCTCCGGTCTGCACGTTAAAGCGAAATTCATAACGTCTTTTCATAAACTCGGCAATGAGGACCGACAATTGCTGCTCACGGCTCAAAGCGCATTTGCTTCCGAAATCCTGACGCCGGCTGTACACATTCCGCACCACCTGACGCACCAGTTCCAACGGTTTGCGTACAAAATGACGGAAACGCGCCCTGCTGACCACCGCTTCCTCCGGAATGCCCGACCGGAAACAGTTCAACGCCAGTTGCGAAAGAAGGGTATCCCAGCTATAGGAGGACTTTTCATCGGCCGGATCGGGCTTATCCAAATCAATGTAAGCCTGCCTCAAGGCCGCCTCGAACAGCATGGAGAGCGCATCTGCCGTTTCATAACTCCCCAAGGCACGTTCCAAAGGACGCTGGCCGGAGACAGCAGGTTCGGTATGCAAGGCCATTTCATCGGGCATCCCCATAGGCTGTGACAGGTAGAACTGCACGGAGTCCGGCCGGTAAAGCACATCGGGGTCATAGGAAAGGCGTGAATATTGTTCCAGGAAAGGTTCCTTGGGACGGATATCGAATGACAACTGGGGCTGGTAGCACTTCACCGCCATGATGTAGGCATGAGCATGAAACGCTTCCGCCTCCGCACGGGTAAGGGGCAGCGTATTGTCGGGTCGGGTGAAAGCCACCAGGATTTTCACCGAATGTCCGCTGGCGCCCATAAAGGCGCACCGCGTCTGCGGCAACTTCCATGCCTCCCGTTTCACCTGCTCCACTTCCGCCCTGCCCGCCAAGGGGCCTACGGTCAGTTCCACCAATCCGTTATAAGCCTTCATGCACTGTCCGCCCTCCGTCTTGCGGAACTCGGCGGCAGGCATCATCTTGGGCAGTTTGTCCGCCGCCTCGCAATGGTCGCCGGGGAGGACATGGCGCAACTGGCTTCTGAACATGGTGACGGGACAGGTTTTCACTTCCTCTTTCATTCTCTCTACCCATGCATCCAGTGTAAGAGTGCTCTGGGTTACATGGTTTCCGCCGTCGCGTACCTGGGTAATCTTTATCATTTATCGTGTATTTATTCGTTTTTTCCAATCTATAAAGATACGGATAAAATCGGGAAACAAAGCAATATACAGGAAGGTTTCTTTCAAAAAAAAGGACGCGAAGGGCACAGGAATTTCCGATAGGGAGGTGAAGCGGAAAGATATTGAAGGAATGCATTCGCGACAGGTATAATCCAGACCATTATATGCTATGATACAATGTATTGCACCATTTGGAACAATGAGTTTTTCTAATAGAAACCATTAATTCTAGCGCATGGTACAACCTGTCTTTACATATAGGAATAAATTGTTCCACTGATAGGAATAATTTGTTCCATTAGCATGAAACTATTTGTTCCACTGGACGGAACAAACTATTCCACTGGGTGAAACTACCCACATCATGCATGTAAAAAGAGGCTGTAGCATATGTGCAAGATTGACAAAAGTCTGTCACCGTATCCGTCACGCTATCCGTCACCATCGCAACACGTTGTAATTCAAGCGCATAAACTGCTGTGTGACAGATGTGACGGATGTGACAGTTTAGATTTCTCATAATACCAAATTTAAGGTTTATGCAAATACAACGGATATTTTCTCCCGAAACAAGAATATGCTATAAAAACATATGAAAAGCCGGACAAACATCTCTGTCGCCCGGCTTTTTTATTATCAAAACAATCAAAGAAGCATCAATTTGCCATTTCAGAAATAAACTTGATGCGGACCAACCGGATTTCATCCTCCGTATAGTCATCACCCAATTCATCCATCGCGTCATCTATTTTGTCTGTTGTAGACTCCTTGAAGTAATCATAAATATCGTTCAAATGGTCTTCATCCATAATTTCCTCCAGGAAGTAATCAATATTCAGCTTGGTTCCTGAATAAACAATAGCCTCCACTTCATCCAATAATTCACCGAACTCCAACCCCTTTGACACTGCAATGTCGTCCAAGGCTACCTTCCGGTCAATAGCCTGAATGATGGATACCTTCAGTTTGGATTTATTGGCCACCGTACGGACACGCAAATCCTCCGGACGCTCTATTTCATTTTCCTCACAATGCTTCTTTATCAATACACAGAACTCCTGGCCATAACGTTTTGCCTTTCCGGCACCTACGCCCGGAATATTCTGCAATTCTTCCAAAGTCACCGGATAAATGGTAGCCATCGCCTCCAAAGAAGGATCCTGGAAAATAACATACGGCGGCACATCCAGTTTCTTGGACAGCTTCTTACGCAAATCCTTCAACATAGAGTAAAGCACGGGGTCTACTGCACAAGAGGCACCTCCCCGAACCGGAGTTTCTTCTTCCTCCTCCTCAAAATCATTGTCTTCAACAATCTTGAAGGATTTCGGTTTTTTCAAGAATTTATGTCCTTCAGGGGTAACCTTCAACAGACCGTAATTCTCTACGTCTTTACTTAAATAACCCGCTATCAAAGCCTGACGAATGACAGCATTCCACATTTTTTCTTCTTCTCCCATGCCTGAACCGAATACTTCCAGTTCTTCATGTTTATGAGCAAGTACTTCTGACGTTTCCTTACCCAAAAGAATATCAATTATATAATCTGCTTTAAAGTTTTCTTTCACTGCTATGATTGCTTCAATCACAGCGCATAATGAATCCTGAGCCTCCACTTGCTTTTTAGGATTTAAACAGTTATCACAATTTCCACAATTCTCCTCTGTATATTCTTCCCCAAAATAATGTAACAATGATTTACGACGGCATATAGAAGACTCTGCGTATGCAGCTGTTTCCAACAGCAACTGTTTACCGATTTCCTGCTCTGCCACGGGCTTTCCCTGCATAAACTTCTCCAGCTTCTGCAAGTCCTTGTTGGAATAGAACGTAATACACTGACCTTCCCCTCCGTCACGACCGGCTCTCCCCGTTTCCTGATAATAACCTTCCAGACTTTTCGGAATATCATAATGTATCACAAAGCGCACATCGGGCTTATCAATTCCCATTCCAAAAGCGATGGTAGCTACAATCACATCTATATCCTCTTTCAGGAACCCGTCTTGATTGGCTGTGCGTGTAGCAGAATCCATTCCGGCATGATAAGCACGCGCATTGATTCCGTTAGCTTGAAGCACTTCGGCCAATTCTTCCACCTTCTTACGGCTCAAACAGTAGATAATACCTGATTTACCAGGATTAGCCTTGATAAACTTGATAATATCCCTGTCAATATTATTTGTCTTCGAGCGCACTTCATAATACAGGTTCGGGCGATTGAAAGAGGACTTGAACTCCTGCGCATCCTGCATACCCAGATTTTTTTGAATATCCATACGCACTTTCGGAGTTGCAGTAGCAGTAAGGGCAATCACCGGCGCCTTTCCTATTTCATTAATAATAGGACGGATGCGACGGTACTCCGGACGGAAGTCATGCCCCCATTCCGAAATACAGTGTGCTTCATCCACCGCATAAAATGAGATCTTCACTCCTTTCAGGAAATCTACATTCTCCTCCTTTGTCAAGGATTCGGGAGCTACGTAGAGCAATTTGGTTTTGCCGCTCAGGATATCCGATTTAACCTGGTCTATAGCCGATTTGTTCAATGACGAATTTATAAAGTGTGCTACTCCGTCTTCCTCACTGAAATTACGCATGGCATCCACCTGATTCTTCATCAATGCAATTAAAGGAGATATAACGATTGCTGTTCCATCCATGATAAGGGATGGCAACTGATAGCATAACGATTTACCACCGCCCGTAGGCATCAAAACAAATGTATCATTTCCGGCAAGCAGATTACGGATAATCGCTTCCTGATTACCTTTGAAAGTATCAAATCCAAAATACTTTTTTAATGCGTCCGTTAAATTTATATTCTCCGTCATTGTATCAATAGTTTTTCACGGTTTTCCCGATTTCTTGTTTTACATCTTTTGTTGCCTAACAAAGTTATAAACAAGTTCTCAAATTACACGAATATTTCGGGTAATATTTTTCAGAAGAATTGCATTTTTTCTTTCTCTCTCCCTTTATATCTTGATACTAAGCTGTTTGCATTCGCGAAATATTTGCCTTTCCCATCTGCTGTTTTGCAAAATCAAGTGTCACTTCGTACTTTTTCGCTTTCTGAGAGGGAATTTCAAACATAACGTCCATCATGATCGTTTCCACAATGGAACGTAATCCGCGTGCTCCTAACTTATACTCAATAGCTTTGTCTACAATATACTCGAATACTTCGGGTTGAAACTCCAGCTTGACCCCATCCATTTCAAATAATTTAACATACTGTTTGATAATGGAATTCTTCGGTTCCGTCAAGATATTGCGCAAAGCGGTTCTATCCAACGGATTCAGATAAGTCAAGATGGGCAGACGGCCTATGATTTCAGGAATCAGCCCGAATGATTTCAAATCCTGAGGGGCAATATATTGCATCAAGTTGCCGCGATCTATCTTCACCACGTCCTTTGCCGCGCTATAACCTACCACATGCGTATTCAAACGTTGCGCAATTTTGCGTTCAATACCATCAAATGCCCCACCACAAATAAACAGAATGTTTTTCGTATTGACCGGAATCATTTTCTGGTCGGGGTGTTTACGTCCTCCCTGAGGTGGTACATTCACGATAGATCCTTCCAGCAGTTTCAACAGACCTTGTTGTACACCTTCACCACTTACATCACGAGTAATGGAGGGGTTATCTCCTTTACGGGCAATCTTGTCAATCTCATCAATAAATACGATGCCTCTTTCAGCTTCCGCCACATTATAATCCGCTACTTGAAGCAGACGGGTTAAAAGACTCTCAATATCTTCACCCACATATCCGGCCTCTGTCAGCACGGTGGCGTCAACAATGGTAAACGGCACATGCAATAATTTGGCAATAGTGCGTGCCAGCAAGGTTTTTCCCGTTCCCGTACTACCTACCATAATGATATTGGACTTTTCAATCTCTATATCATCCTTATCCACTTTTTGGAGCAGACGCTTGTAATGATTGTAAACGGCAACGGAAAGATAGCGTTTGGCGTCATCCTGACCAATAATGTATTGGTCAAGAAATTCCTTGATTTCCTTTGGCTTCGGAAGTTCCTTCAAGTTCAACTCACCCGGTGCACCTTTTTTTTGATGCATGGCTTCCTGCATAATTTCATATGCCTGCTCCGAGCAACTGTCACAAATGCAGCCGTTCATTCCGGTTATCAGAAATCCGACTTCATTTTCCGAACGTCCGCAGAAACTACATTTCCTTCTACTGTTTCTAGGTGTTTTATTATCTTCCAATGTTTATTCCTTTAAATATCCAAGTTTCCTAATGCGTCTTTAAGAAAGAAGCCTGCATGAAATGATAGCGGAAACCTGGGTTGTTTTTAGTACTGTTATTCTTATCGAATGGAAATAAATACATTATAGAGCAGCCGGTTTGCGTGACAGCACCTCATCAATCATACCATATTCCTTAGCTTCCTGAGCTGTCATCCAGTAGTCACGGTCAGAGTCTGCCCATACTTTGTCAAAATCCGTATGAGAGTGGTCTGCAATAATGGTATACAGTTCTTTCTTCAACTTTTGGATTTCACGGGCCGTGATCTCAATATCCGAAGCTTGTCCTTGCGCGCCTCCCATCGGCTGATGAATCATCACACGTGAATGAGTCAACGCAGAACGTTTACCTTCTGTTCCCGCAACCAACAGCACGGCTGCCATCGAAGCGGCCATACCTGTACAGATCGTGGCAACATCACTATTAATGAACTGCATGGTATCATAAATACCTAATCCGGCGTAAACAGATCCTCCGGGAGAATTGATATAAATAGATATATCTTTACCAGACTCTACTGAGTCCAAATATAAAAGCTGCGCCTGGAGTGTATTGGCTGTATAATCATCAATCTGTGTACCCAGAAAAATAATTCTGTCCATCATCAGTCGGGAAAACACATCCAACTGAGTCACATTCAACTGACGCTCCTCCAAAATGGAAGGAGTAAGATAACCTTGCGTCTTGATGACATCATCCAGCACCATACTGTTCATCCCCAAATGCTTGGTAGCAAATTTTCTAAAATCATCCATAATCTAATGGTTTAGTTATTAGTAACAAAAAAGGGTTTTCAACCTCTATTTTTCAAACAAACAAAAGTACAAAAAAATACGGTTAACGTATCCAATACTCTTATCTATAACGAAAATTTATGGTCAAAAACCCCTTTTTTAGAAAGTTTTAGCAATCACTTACTTCGACTTACTAAGTTATTATTCAAACATTTTGTTGAATTCTTCCATAGAAACCGTTTTGTGGTTTAAAGTAGCCTTAGCTTTCAATGCGGCAGAAAGTTTGCTTTCAGCAGCACGGTTTACCAAACCTTCTACAGATTCCTGCTTCTTCAACATTTCTTTTGCATAGTTCTCTAGAACTTCTTCAGGGATATTCAACATTCCGTATTGAGCAAACTGAATGCGAGTTGCTTCCTTGGCCATATTCATCACATCGGCTTGTTCCACTTTAATCTCATTATTCTTGAGCAATTGCTCTTTAATCAGATGCCAAGTCAGTTCTTCGATACTCTTGTCATAGTTTTCAGCGACAAAAGCTTCACCCTTCTCTTCATTATTCAGCAACATGATACGCTTCAGTAACGCATCGGGGAATTCCAACTTACCAATCTTATTAACCAAATATTCACGAACATCGATCAAGAATTTATAATCGCTATCTGATTCGAACTGCTTTGCAATTCCTTCTTTGATCTTAGCGCGGAATTCTTCCTCACTGCTTACAGTGCCTTCGCCAAATACATTGTCGAACAATTCCTGGTTCAACTCAGCGGGAACCATACGGGTGATCTCTTCCACCTGGAAGCTGAAGTTACCTTTCACACCGGCAACTTCCTCTTTCTTTATCTTCAATAAAGAAGAAAGTTCAGCTTCATTATTATCAAATGCTACAGCAGGATTAAATACCAGCACATCATTTACTTTAGCACCGTTAAATATAGTCTTTTGCTCATCATTCTTCATATAAGCCGGCATCATTACCGCACCTTCTACCTGAATACCGCCTTCTTTAGTATTTCCATTTTCATCCAATTCAGCCAACAGACCTTTAATCATGTCTTTGTCTTCATACTGCTCTACCTTATCATATTTTGCAGCACGCTGAGTATACATTTTAACCTGCTGTTCTATCAGTTCGTCTGAAACTTCGATAGTATAGTAATCCACTGTATCCGCAGCTGAGATTTCAGCTGTAAATTCAGGAGCCAAAGCGATGTCGAACACAAATTCAAAATCTTCTTGCGTATCGAAATCGATAGGTTTCATCTTTTCTTCATTAGGCAACGGCATACCCAACATATTCACTTTGTTGTCGCGGATATATTCGTTTACCTTTTCCTGCATCATTTTATCAACCTCTTCTACAAGGACAGACTTGCCAAATTGTTTTTTAATCAAACTCATAGGCACCATACCCGGACGGAATCCCGGAATATTAGCTTTCTGACGGTAAGTCTTCCGTGTCCTTTCTCATCTTGCCTGATAATCAGGCTTTTCCAGTTTTAAAGTAAGCAATGCACTCACTTTGTCAACGTTTTGCAATGAAATATTCATTCTGAACTTTATTTATTTAATTATTACTTCTTTCTGTTTTTCACCAAAGA
>OGDH01000247.1_pt1 | contig 12481 bp, 8 predicted proteins | sample 1570381 | NCBI WGS metagenome assembly OGDH01 (sample SAMEA2582177, study PRJEB24529) | metagenome | reverse complement strand
GGAGGCATCGTTAATCCTCTTCTTCAGGAATATGAGCGTGCGGAAAAGGTTGACCGTAAGACCGGTCTGTGTGCATTCATGGACTTCGTAGGTAACTGTACCCTAATCGGCCAGAACGTGGAATATGACTGTTATATTCTTGACTACAATCTCCGTAGGGATTGCGGTGATTTCTCTTTCTTTACCGTTCATCCTCTGTATTTCGATACTCTCAGGGTGGCACGTATCATGGCTCCACGCTTGAAGTCCTACAAGCTCAAAAACCTGCTGGAGGTCTTCGGTCTCGAAGGGGAGAACTCCCATCTGGCTGATGATGACATCATCGCCACCAAATCCGTGCTTGACCACTTCCTGAGTATCTTTGCTGCCAGCATGCAGCAGCACATCGACTGCCTTCAGAACAACTCTGCCGTGGCCGAGCTGTTCCGCAGAGCCTATGCCGGCATCTATCACGGCACACTCAGCCGTCTCTACCTGAGATCGTCTGAATCTGCTCTGCTTGTTGACGAGCTGGAGCATCTGTACGGCACATTCATACAGAAGGAGTGGATAGAGCCGAACCCGAAGATGCAGTACATCTTCAGCTTCCTCCGTAACGATGTTATCTCCCCCGCGAAAGCTCCGTGCCTGAAGGAGCAGCTTTCAGCCCACCTTCTCGATATAACGACCTATCGAGAGGCTGACCTGTGTGACAGCTCATGTATCTCTGAAAAGGTGTTCGTCTCTACAGTCCACAAGGCAAAAGGCCTCGAATTTGAGAACGTGATCATCTTCGAAGCTACCGATGGTGTCTATCCGTTCTTTGACAAGAAGACTCCGGAAGAAATCAGAGAATCCGCAAGACTGTTCTATGTCGCTATGACCAGGGCAAAGAAACGCCTGCACATTACATACGCAGAATCCGCCTTCGGAATATCAAAATGGGGAAACCCTTATTCTATCGACAAGGAACCCACCCCATTTCTCCGCCACATCCGCAAATATTTCTAACTTTACAAAGCAGAAAATTCATAAGATTTTAATGACTTGATATATTTCCTTTAAATATATACCTTTTAAAAGTTGCTATTCCATGAAGCCAAATATTAATAGAATGACATATTGCATAGGCTGTAGAAGACCTAAAATGCTTTTTGAAGAAAAAAAGAAAGCGGATAACTTCATTCGCTTCAATAAAGATGAAATATTTGAGGAAAACGGTAAAGCTCCTGTCCGTAGCTATTATTGCGCATTCTGTTCAGGATGGCATGTTACTAGTAATCCTTCTTTAGAACAGGGTGAGGAACAGGATAAACGTGATATGGATATAATAGAAAGTACCATTTCCATTAAGCGTGATATATTATCATTTACTACGACTATCAATCAAAAGATTACGGATATTAAAAGAACTATATATTTATCTGATGAAGAATTTGATATTTATAAGGAGTTTGATTATTGTAAGCTTCTACTTCCAGAACTTACACGTTTAAGTTCTGGACGAGTCAGAACAAAATTGCTGCAGCAGATTTATATGCTCTCTGATGTTATTTCAACATTTAGAGACATTAAACTGATGGACTTATCGGAGCTAAAAAAATATAATGAAACTCTTAGTTCAAACTCAGAAAAAGTTACTTTAATCAAAAGATACACTTTGAAGAGGTTGGTTAATCTTTCTTTAATAGAAGCTATTAATCTGTATGAGTCCGGAAATTTGGATAAGGCTAATGAGATAAAGGAAGAACTTCTTTCAATGCTTAAAGAGGTAGAAGGAATATATAAGAAGAAGTTTGCCAGCAAGTGTAGGAATACAATTAATGAAGTCTTTTATCAAATATCTTTTTCCGCTCAAAAGGAGAAAAGTAAATTACTCTTAGATAAATATAAAGACAAGCTTTTACTGTTGATTAATAACTTAGAAAGAATAAATGAAGAGTTTGAAAACCTGAATTTTTCCGTATGTAAGAAACTTGTTGAAGAGGGATTGTCAAAACTTACTTCAATGCCTAAGGATTCCAATATAGATTTAGTTTTGCAGCATTATATGCAGTGGAAAAACACACTAGATAGATTATAAATACTTTATAATATGGGAAAACAAAACGTTGCTGATAAAATTAACAAGACTCTTAAAGAGTTCTTTAGTACGCCATCCAACCCTAAAAAAGTTAAGGCTAAGTCTTTAATGAATCTATTCATTGAGAAAGGAATCTTCTCTTCTAATCATAGTAATGGGCTACCTATTAGGGATTACCTTCGATACCTTGATGACAATAATATGCTGCACCTGATACCTTATGTAATGGTTGAGCGTAAGGCTATTTATCGATATTGGTTTTTTGTTGATATTTCTTCCTATAAAACTTCCAGCTCGGTGAATGATATGTATGAAACACATATTAAAAAAAAATCTTCCTTTTCTAGAGGTAGAAGAACTAATTCAGATGAATATTATATTATTGACCTATGTGATGAAATACTTAATCAAAAAGCTTCAAGACAGCATAAGTTTGATTTCCTTATAGGTGATACTGGACGTAAATTACCGGTTGATGCTTATTATGAAAAGTTGAACCTAGTTGTTGAATATTATGAATATCAACACGACTCCTCTGTTCCTCTTTTCGACAAGAAAATGACTGTAAGTGGTGTGTCAAGGGATGTGCAACGCCGTATTTATGACCAAAGACGTTTAGATGTGTTACCAAAACATGGTATTGATATTGTTATCCTTCGTTATATCGATTTTGGATTAACAAAGAAACTTAAGAGAGACGTTGAATCTGACTTGAAGGTTATAAATGAGAAGCTGAAGAAATATGTTATGTAAAATTACTGAGACCGTAGTTCAAACTGTGCCAATCCTTCACAAGTCTATCTGAGTCAAATTTTACATTCAGAAAAATATCTTAATCGATATGCTCGAAGAAATTGAACTAAATAAATTGCAAGTTAACGGGTTGACACAGTTCTCTGTTTAGCAAACATAGTGTCCCTTTATATTTTAAATTCTTCAAGAAGATCTATCCTGTTAAACAAGAAATTTAATCCACAATTATACTGATCATTGCCTCTGCTCATGAGATAACTATTTAATGCTTGGTCAAATAATACCTTTTGAAGTTTAGACGTTTCTATTTTAGATTCTTCATTTCCTGTATTTTCATTCTTCCTAAATTCTAAAGAAGTTGTTTGTATATCATACCTGTCTGTACTTGTTGTATCATAGCAATAAATAAGACTTGCTAAAGTATAATAAATACCTCTATTTTTTATATGGTTGCTGTCTGTTACAAGTAATTTTTCCGGTAATATATTCTCTATTTTCGTAAGCAAATCTTGGGTGGTATATTTCTTATTTCTAATTTCTTTATAGAACTCTGGCTTCATGACTTTCCAGAAGCAGAGTAAGAAATATATATCTGGGATGACATAAGAATTTGATTGAAATTGCATCAATGCCAAACGAGCATATGCAAATATCCTTTCTATTTGACGTAGGTTTATTTGCGTAGATTCAATCATTGATATTGCCATTCTCATAAAAGATTCTATCTCATAATCACTTCTGAAGTATTCCTTGCGTTTTTCGTTTTCAAAAAAATCAGCAAACCCATATTCTTTATAAAGATGATTACAATATACTTCCATGTTTAATTGAGGAAGGGTATATTCAATGTCTATAAACCTTCGAAGATATTCTTCTGAATTAATATTTATTGAACCGTAATATCCTTGAATCGCATTACATAATTCTTCCTTGTTTATAGCCAAAACAAAAATGATATTTGGTATATCAAATAAATGTTTTATTCGTTCCAATACGGCAACAGCATAATGCGGATTACACCTATCCAGTTCATCGACAAAGAATACTACAGGTTTCTCTGCTGCATTATCCGCTACGAACTTTCTCACATCATTTTTAAATTCTTCTACTGTCTCTTTTTGCTCTTCAAACTTAGCCAGATATTCTTTCCCAATTTCTTCAGTGGCATCTAAAGCTTCATTCAGAGTATCGCATTCCACTCCTACCGTCTTTTTAATTAAACCTTTAGATACTGTAAGAAGCACTCTTCCCATTATACGCCCTGCTTTTCCAGCGATAGAGTTTATTTTTTCATTGTTTGGCGATAATTCTTTAAGTTCTGAAACCAAAGCTAACAAAGGATCATCTGTATAATCTGAGGTCCACGCATTAAAATATAAAGTTTTGAATTCATTATTGATTAATGATTGTCTCCACATTTTTACGAAAGTAGTCTTGCCTGCTCCCCATTCACCGATTAAAGCCATTACACAACCACTTTGCCCATAAAATGAAACTATGTCGGTAAGAATTGTTGCTGTTTTTTTTCTTTCTAACTTGTCATGCTTAAAAGGTTCATTTTCTGGAACCTCTACTTCGGGTGTTCTGCTTTTTATAATTTTTACACTCATATGTTTCTACTGTTATAAAAATTTTTCTTTATAAGTAATAGAGGAGTTATATTTCTCTCCTCTATCAAAAAGTTAATTTTATTCTGATTTTTAATTCATTCTTTTATACATTTAATCTTTATATCCTCCTCACTTCCTGTCATGTACATTCTAAGTTCGCACTTATTGCCGTTCAGATCCAGTACATCATACTTGATATACTCTTTGCCACTAACAAAACATGTTATGGTCTTTCCCTCTGCTGTATATGTTCCTGACCCGTTACCAAAGTAACCTCTGCCATAATAGCTGCCATCTTTATTGAACGTAGCAGATGTCTCTTCCAATATCCAGTTCTGATAACCACTTCCTGTATCAACTTCATCCAAAACCCATGTTCCGTATATCTTGTTCAAATCGTAATCAAAAGTAGGTTCATCATCTTTAGAACATGATGTAAACACAAAAAAAGGCAAAATCATTGCCATCATAAATAAAATCTTTCTCATAATTCAGATATTTTCTTGATTAATAATTAGTTATTCAGTACCTCCCACTCTACAACAACATTGTCACTTACGGACAAATCGTCTGGTGTTATATTTAATGCTTCCGGTGTACTTGACAGAGCTTCCTCATTGCAATGAATACTTCTTGCCTGAGAGTAGAATGAGATATAATCTTCTGTGTAATCTATAAGAGATACATTACCCAGTTTACAGCCAAGTGTCTCTACCATTATCTGTGCCTTTTCCTTTGCATCTTTTATGGCTCTCGATAGCATCTTCAGTTTATACGGCCTTATATCCTTTACTGTATATCCGATGTTGATTTGCGCGTCCTTCACATATTTCCCGATTCCTTTGATTATACAATTAAGGACATTGTTGTCAATATCAAGGTCAATCTTTATAGACTGTGCCAGCAGAAAGCCGTCTTTTATCTGGCCTATATAGTTGCCGTCTTCATATTCGTTCTTCATATTATCTGATATATCAAGACGGACTGTTTTGGCGAGTTGTCCTGACAGCTTATTGTATTCAAGAACCTTTACTACATTGCTCAATGTTTCTTTAGCCATTTTATATGCCTGCTTATAGTCTGCATAAACGCTCCTGATATTTACTTCCAGACGTACTGTATCCGGCACTACATGTACACTTCCCTTACCTGTTACTTTAATTGTATTCATAGTTCCTTACTTTTGATAAAATTAGTTCCACATTTGGTACATCTCCATTGCGGCCCCATAATGTTGCCGTCATCATCTACCGTAATACAACAACCTCCAAGGACTATATTACCTTTCTCCTCTTCTTCAAGCAGTTCATGTGATGGCATACCATATACTATCTCAACCACCTTGCCCCCACAATAGGGGCATTTATGTGGTTTCCTTTTTACTTCTTTATCCATATCATTCATTTTGATTGGCTTCCATATCAGTTATATTAATCATGGTTGCATACAGGTACATTGCCGTTGCCATATGTATTCCTGGCATTATGTTACAGTCCTCAATAACCGGTGCAGAATGTGTGTCCTCATTTCTCTGTGAATGGATAAAGCTGTAGTATGTCTTCATATTAAACAGTCTTTCGTCTTCTGTAAATTTCACTCTGTGTACATTTATAGCTTTCGCAGCATCCAGGAACTGTACATAGCTTCCGTCTTCCTTCTTATATTCATAACCATGAGACAGATAATATATCTTTTTCATATATGCCTCAAAACGGTCTATAAGCAGCTTCAGCCAGTCCTGCAGATCTTCTGTCCTTCCCTCTGTCCTATAAATCAGGTTAAGTATTCGCTTCACCTTCTTGATACCGTCAAGAGAACGGATAGTTTCAGCATCTAACACTTTAAACATCCACTCAATGACTTCATCCAATTGCCTGTATGATACTCCACAAATATCCTTAAAGTCATTTGTAAACTCTTCAATCAGTTTTTCGGTGAGCAACTGCTCGTTGAAAGCTGGGTTGATTTGCTCTTGCAGTCTCATAAGAACCAGATTGTCAAGTTGAGCTTGAATGTTCGGCTGTGACAAATATCTTCTCTGCATTTCACTGCTGTTAGCCGTTATGATTCCCAGCTCTGTGCTGATATTTTCATGGATGACCTGAAGCTGCATATCTTCATCATTATTCAGCATACTGTCTCTCACGTCATCACTGTCTTGCAGTTTGCTTACGACCTCTCTAATCTGCTGCTTGACCAGATCCGGATCTCCCCACTCTATATCGCCAAACACCTGATTAAAATCATCTACTATCTGCTCCAGAGTAGCAAGGTTCGGGTCATCCGGTGTTCCTGCGCCATTTCCAACTGGGATAGGCTGAACTTCAGCATTCTTATTTTCGAGTTTTATGTTGGCTTCTTCTCTCTTTACTATACGGTATTTCTCAAAGTCAACCATATCGAGCAAACCGTCAGTCCAGTCCTCTTTCTTAAGCAATGGCAATTTCTTGACCAGGAAATGGAAGAATGTATTCTTCTTTTCCCAGTCTATTCGGTTTATATCCATCAATGCAGTCAGGAACTCATAAAGACGAACAAACTGTTTCATAGCACTCTTCACCTCTACCTGAATCTGCTCACCGTTCTCCTCTTTTTCCAAGTCCTTAAACCTGGCTACACATTTATCCAGAATAGAGTCTATTTCACTTCTTTCTGCTCCAGCCCAATATTTCTGATTAAACAGGTCTATCTCCTCTTCTTCATAAATCATGGAACTGTCACAGATAGCAATCTTGTCACTCAACTTATCTACATCTGTTTCATGAGATAGTATCGTCTGTTTATAATATGTCTGAAAATCCTTCTGTATATCCTCAGCTTTATTTACGAAGTCCAAGACATAGGTTTCTTTTTTCTTTGGATGACATCTGTTCAGACGGCTTAGTGTCTGTACGGTTTTTACATCCCTGAGAGGCTTATCTACATACATTGTATGCAGTAGTGGCTCATCATATCCTGTCTGGAATTTGTCTGCCACAATCAGGAATCTGTAAAGTCCTTCGCTGAATGTTTCCTCTATTTTTGACGAAGGAAATTTGTTTATGTCAGACTCACTGACCTGTACGCCATTATACTCTTTTGTTCCACTGAAGGCTACTATTGCCTTGTAAGGGCTGTTCCTTGCCTCCAGCTGTTTCTTTATGGCATAATAGTAGTCCAAGGCTCTTGCTATACCATTGCATATTACCATAGCTCTCGCTTCACCACCTATTTTGTGACATACGGATTCATGAAAGTGCTCTACTATGATACGAGCTTTCTTCTCAACTGTTTCCGGACGGCTCTCTACCCAAATTCTCAGCTTCTTGTTCGCTTGGTCTTTATCAAACATAGGGTTCTCTTCTGCTGACTTTATTATCTTATAGTAACTGTCATATGTTATGTAGTTCTCGATGACATTCATAATGAACCCTTCTTCTATAGCCTGACGCATAGAATAGATATGGAAAGGGTTATGACCTGTCTCTCCATTTTCCTTAATAAACGGTGTTCCGAACATCTGAAGCGTCTTAGGCTTTGGTGTGGCAGTAAACGCATAGAAGTTCGTGTTTTTGGCCATCAGTCTTCCGGATGCAACATAGGATATCAGTTCGTTCAAGCCGTCTTCATTATCTTCTATCTTCAGATCCTTTGCGCCATAACCTGATAAGACTCTATTCAAAGCACTTTGCATTGAACCACTCTGACTACTATGCGCTTCGTCTATAATCACACAGAATCTTCTGCTGGCTAATTCCTTTCCGATATATTGAAGGATAAACGGAAATTTACATATAGTCGATACAATGATCTTCTTACCGCCGGCAAGTGCATCTTTCAAGGCATCGCTATCATCAGCCCATTGGACTATACTTCTATTGTTGCAAAAGGCTCTAATATTATCCCTTATCTGCTTGTCCAGATTAACACGGTCTGTTATCACAATAACGCTCTCAAATCTTGGTGTAATCTCGTCACTCTCCTTCATGTTAACAAGCTGAAATGCCAGCCATGTAATGGAGTTTGATTTACCGGAGCCTGCAGAGTGCTGTATCAGATACCTCTGCCCCCCTTCCTTTTCCCTTGTGTCTTCAACTAGTTTCCTTACTACTTCAAGCTGGTGATAACGTGGCCAAATAATCTTCTCTTCTATCTTCCCTGTTTTCTCATTTTTCTTTCTTACAACTTGTGCAAAGCCTTCAAGTATCTCGCTCAGCATTCTTTTCTGCAGAATGTCTTCCCATAGATATGATGTTTTGATTTTTCCGTCTATACTTGGGTTGCCTGCGCCATCATTACATCCCTTATTGAATGGAAGGAACCATGAATCTTGACCACATAGTTTTGTACACATCCTGACTTCAATATCATCAGCCGCAAAATGAACGGCACATCTTTTTGGCATGAACAGTAACTCTTTTGCATCTCTGTCATTCTGGTATTGATGTACTGCATCTTCACATTTCTGTTTTGTGAGTTCATTCTTTAACTCCATTGTAATAATGGGTAGTCCGTTGATCATTAATACCATGTCAATAGAATCTCTTGTGTCTGAAAGAGAATAATGAAGCTGTCTCACAACACTCCACCTGTTCTGACTGTAAGCCGCTTGTGCCGCAAGATTGGCTTTTGCCGGTTGTGGATAGTACAAATCGAACGGTGTAGCATTATGCTCGAAGCCGTATCTTATGACATCGATAACTCCCCTTTGTGTTATCTGGTTTTTCAGCCTTTCATAAAATTTTCTTGTGTTAAGCGGAGTCTCGTATATTCGTGCTCGATTAACCTTATCTAACTGTGTGCTTTCCAGGAATGCACGCAGCATACCTTCATCAAGGCAGAACTCTTTATTAAAATCATTACTGGTTCGTTTGATCCATCTTGATGATTCTTCTCTTTCACCTGCCGTATCTAATAGATAAGATTCAATCAATGTCTCTAACCCTTTTTCAGAAGTATCTGTTGCCATATCTATTAATTTATAGGTTTTTACAAAGTTATATTCAATAGGTTCAGTCTATCTGAACCTATTGGAATTATTTTAATTTTCTGATGTAACTTTTCTCTTTCCTGTTACCACATCACTTATTAACCGTTGCTTATATTCTTTCAGAGCTGTTATCTGTGACTCAATTGAGAACTTCATCTTATCAATTTTCTCACATTTGCTATTTATATAAGCTACTATGGCTTCTTGTTCTGATAGAGGTGGTATTACTATATACTGATTTCCAAAAACTTGATAATTAAAATCAGAAGACCTTTCTCTTATTCCTCTATAGAGGGACTGTATAAATCCTGATTTTGCCATTTTACGCAGTAGGTATGCATAATACATTGTACATACAGGTTCCTTGCCTGTACAACAATGATAGACTGAGGTACCTTTACCATCGGAATCCGACACGCCTATAGCACCTGCAAATGCATCCATCTGATGTATCACCAAATCTCCTTTTCTTATCCCTTGATAACCAACCTCTGTTAAAGATTCTGTGAATCCAGTTAAGCGTCTATTTTTTCTTAGGGTTACTTGCCCGTCTCTGAAACAGGTTATTACCTCATCTTCGCTTCTTACAGCTCTTTTCTGCTTAATAAATAGATATTTAGCTTTTCTTATCTCCCAATGTTTAGGTACTTTGCATATCCAAGCTATTCCGCTATCCTTCATCACTGCATTTTTATCCAGTCCTTTAGTAACTGATTCCAATATGATTGACTGCTTTAGTTCATCCAAAGCAATTATCTCTTTTTCTTTATTCTGAATAAACTTATCAACCTTTACTATCTTTTTATCCAAATATTCATCTATTATTTGTTGTTCTGAAAATGGAGGTAAAATAATATTTGTGTTCTTTATTATTTGCCTCGTTATAGAGAATACTTTAACACCATTCATCCTTTCTTGTATCTGACCTCTAAAAGCTCTTGACAATAAAACATATGCCAAATATTTGGGGCTTAATTCTTGGGCTTTTGTTCCTTTTAATCGTACTATTATAGTATGGTATCCAGCAAACACTTTATATTCTTTATCATTCAGCACAAAATTCCCAGAACCCTCTATATCCTCTGAGGTGTCTGCAAATACTAAGTCATATTTATTTAAGAGGCTTTGTTTATTTGTTTCTAAAAAGTCCGGGTGTACATAGCGTAATAGGCTTTCATTTAAACCTGTGGCTATATTATCATTTGAATGAATTTGGCCATAACTTATAACTGGTATTCCTTCATTTATTAAATCAGCTTTAGTTATTGGTAAACCTTTTCCTAATGTTATGAAACTTGCAAACCTTTTTACATGCCAGTGCTCGGGTATTTCTCCTATCCAGCTGATACCGCTATCTTTATATTTATCATACCTTTTCATATCAGTCTGCCAATATTTCGTTCAACAATCCATCTGTCATAGATTCATATCCTCTTATTTCTGCTGATATTTCTTCTATCGACCTTAATTCTACTGGTTTATAGAAATACTTTGTAAATGACAACTCATAACCAATTACGGTACTATTTTCATTTACAAATGCATCAGGAGCGTATGGTAGCACTTCGTTTTTCATGAACGCATCTATACCTCCTTCGTATAATAATGGCACTTGTTCTGTATCATTTAGATTCTTGTCTGTTTCATATTCTGTACTTGTTCTATCCTTAACATCAACCCTTACCTCGACAGCTTCAGGACATGTTTCTGTTATTAAAGGACGAATCTTATTTATAGATGCCATAGTCACTCCCTTTTCTGACAACAAAGCAAGAGCCCATTCATTCCAATCCATACAGTTAAGTGTAGTCGAACAGTTGTCCAACTTATTGATAATGGCATCTTTTACGGCATCCTTTAATTTAATTTCCTTGATACCTTCAATAAGTTTATCTCTATCATAAACAACCTTTAGACGTAATGGACGCTCTACAGAAATCTGCCAGAATCCGAATTCCCTGTTATCAAAAATCTTTGATTTTTCATTTTCTTCAAACCTTTCCAATAATTGAAGGATTTCCTTCCTGTTCTCAAACGAGGCCTCACAGTTCTTATTTCCGAGATTCTTTCTCAAAGGTGTCTTTATCGATGTTGCATCGATTAATTGCACCTTGCCACGGCGGCGTTCCTCTTTTCTGTTGGTAACAATCCAGATAAACGTACCGATACCGGTATTATAGAACATGTTTTCAGGCATAGCAATTATCGCTTCAAGCATATCATTCTCAATAATATATCTGCGAAGATTGCTTTCTCCTCCTCCGGCATTTCCTGTAAAGAGAGACGAGCCATTGTGAATCTCAACGATTCTTGTACCCATCTCTGTGTCTTCTTTCATTCGACTCACATTATTTGCTAAGAAAAGCATCTGTGGGTCACCGATGTTAGGAACGAATGTGAGATATTCATCGCCCATTGTTGCATAAAAGCGTTTATCTACAATATCTTCCTTTTTACTGATACCCCATCTTTCAAGGTCAGCTTTCCATGGTGTTCCGAATGGTGGATTTGAGATGCAGAAGTCGAAACTCTTTCCAGGGTGACCGTTTTCAGAAATTGTACTTCCATTCACAAATCGTACTCTGGTTACACCGCCATGACGATATGTGAAATCCTGATTATGTCCGGAAAGCATCAAATCAGCCTTACATGTTGCAAAAGTCTCGGGCTGAAGTTCCTGACCATACAAATATGTTTTTAATCTTTTTCCTTTACTCTTTACTATTTCATCCACCCTGTCCTGAGTTATAGAAAGGATACCTCCTGTTCCACAGGCACCATCGTAAATGTCATAACTTCCATTAGGCAGCTTGTCTGCTACAGGCTCTATGGCAAGCTCTGCCAAAAGCTGGACATAATCTCTTGGCGTGTAATGTTCTCCGGCTTCAGTAACACTATAATCTTCGTTGAAACGTCTTAACAGGTCTTCAAACAAAGTTCCCATTGTATGATTATCAAGAGCCGGCAGCTTTTCTTCTTTTGTTTCTGCATCTATTACTGGTTTTATGCCGAGATTGATTTTTTCATCTGTCATTTTCTCGATCATCATACCCAAACGACCAACCTTTGACAGTTTCTCTATATAAT
>OGDH01000228.1_pt1 | contig 12907 bp, 9 predicted proteins | sample 1570381 | NCBI WGS metagenome assembly OGDH01 (sample SAMEA2582177, study PRJEB24529) | metagenome | reverse complement strand
GGCTGGAGTTGACCACGCCGCCGTTGCCCTTGGTCAGGTACTGGGCAATATCCTCGGCCTTGCCGCCCTGTGCGCCGTAGCCGGGGATCAGGAAGAAGCTGTCCTGATACTTTGCGCGGATCTCGGTGGCTTCCTCGATGTGGGTGCCGCCGATGACCAGACCGATGGAGGAGTAGCCGTGCTCGCCCATGTAGTCCTTGCCCAGAGCGTTCAGCTTGTCGCCCACCAGATCGTAGACGTGGCGGCCGTCAGCCAGCTTCTCGTACTCAAAGTCCTTGGCACCGCCGTTGGAGGTGCGGCAGAGCACGAACATGCCCTTGCCCTGTTTTTCGGCGTAGGGCAGGTAGGGACTGATGGAGTCCAGACCCATGTAGGGTGCCAGCGTGACAAAATCGCTCTCAAAATCGCCGGTGAAGTGACCCATGGCGTACATCTCGGCGGTCTTGGCGATATCGCCGCGCTTGATATCCGCGATCACCGGCACACCGGCCTCGCGCACAGCCTTCAGGGTGTCGGCGTAGGCCTTCATGCCCTCCATGCCAAGCGACTCATAATAAGCGATCTGCACCTTGTAGCAGCCTGCCACAGCCTTGGTGGCATCAATGAGCTTTTTGTTGAAGCGCACGATGTTCTCGCCCTTGGTCAGGGTGCTGTCCACAAAATCGGCAGGCAGGTAGCTGAAGTCGGTGTCCAGACCCACGCACACCGGGCCGCGGGCTTCCACAGCTTCGTACAGTTTGTCCATGTTCGTCATTTGGGTGTCCTCCTGTAAGTCGTATTGTAGAACCCTCTCAGGCGCTTGCGCGCCAGCTCCCCCAAAGGGGGAGCTTTTTCTCTTGAGGGCAACTGTTTCTTTTCGTGATATGCGAACTGCTTTCCGTGCTCTCTGAAGCTCCCCCTCGGGGGAACTTCAGAGAGGGTTTCGTTTTTTACTCCTCGGCCTGATAGGTGATCTTACCGGCCTTGATGGTGGCAAATACCTTGCCGTAAAGCTGTGCACCGTCAAAGGGGGTGTTGTGGCTCTTGGAGTGCAGCTTTTCCTTTTCCACCGTGTAGGGGGTGTCCAGATCCACCAGCACAAAATCGGCATCGAAGCCCGGCTCCAGCTGACCCTTGGCAAGGCCCAGAATTTCGGCGGGGCGGGTGCTCATCAGGTGCACCAGCAGCTCCAGCGGCAGACCCTCCTGCTTGCAGAGCTTAGTGTAGCACACGCCGAAGGCGGTCTCGCTGCCCACCATACCGGCCATGCCCTTCAGCTTGTCCTCTTCGGAGTGAGGTGCATGGTCGGTGGCAATGGCGTCCACGATGCCGGTGCGGATGCCCTCCACCAGTGCCTCCACGTCGTCGGCGGTGCGGATGGGCGGGTTGACCCGGTAGTCGCAGGTGTCGTTGGTGAACCACAGGTGGTGGGGGGTCACCTCACAGGTGACGGGTGCGCCCCGCAGCTTTGCCATGCGGATGGCGTCCAGCGCGCCCCGGGTGGACACATGGCACATGTGCAGCCGGGTCTGGTAGTACTCGCTCAGCCAGCAGTTGCGCACCGTCTCGATATCCTCGGCCAGACGGTAGTCCCACGGGCTGATCTCCATATCCTCGGCGTGACTCATGACCGTGATATCCTTCTGGGTGCAGATGGCAAAGGCCCGCGCCATGGTGGCGTTATCCTGCACGCCGTGGCCGTCCTCGGTGATGAACTTCACGCTGGCGGGCAGGGTCTTGAGGTGGTCGATGCTCACGCCGTCAAAGTTCTCGGTGATGGAGACGGTCTGGTTTGCATCGCACAGCCCTACCTCGGCAGCCTTCTGCTCCACCATCATGGCCTGTGCGGCAGAGGAGCAGACGGGCTTGGTGTTGGGCATCAGGTTTACAAAGGTGTAGCCGCCGGCGGCAGCGGCGCGGCTGCCGGTCTCAATGTCCTCCTTGTACTCAAAGCCCGGGGTGCGCCAGTGGCAGTGCAGATCCACAAATGCGGGCAGCACCGTCAGCCCACCGGCATCCACCACCGTCTCGTTCTCGGCGGCAAGGGCGGAAAGGTTCTGCCCTACGGCAGCGATTTTGCCATCCTTTACATAGATCTCCAGCGGCCGTCCCTCGGTGTTTACAGCGTTTGTCAGCAGCATCGCGGTTTCCTCCTGTAATGATATTTTGGGGTGTCTAGTGCCCGAAAACGGGCAAAAAAAAACTTTTCCCCGCAAAGGGAAAAGCTCATTGCGCAAAAAAAGGAAACAACGAAGCCACGGCAAAACCGGACGCGAACTGCTTGTTCAGTTTCGGGTTCTGGGCGCTGCACAGCATGGTGTTTCTCCTTTTTATGATGGTTGCGTTTTCATTCGTATTATTTTATCATAGAACCGCAAAATATGTCAATGGCTGTACGCAAAAACAGGTGCTAAAAGGTTTCTGGTATCTCTCGCCGAATTTTGGATACTCTACCCAAAACCCGAGTCACGCGGCAAAATAAATGCCATTTTGTTCCATAATTCCTAGCGCGGCACTGTACTTTCGTCTCCTGCTGTGCTATTATAATACGGTAAAAGGGAGAGCCCCGCCGCGTGGGCGGGTGTTTATGGGAAAGAGAGGTTTTCCGCATGGGTTTACTTGAGGACGCGCGGAACATCCAGCGCAAGGACCCCGCCGCACGCAGCGTGCTGGAGGTAATGCTGCTGTACCCGGGATTCCACATTCTGGTGTATCACCGTATCGCGCACTGGCTGTACGAGCACAAGCACTTTTTTCTGGCACGGTGGGTCAGCCAGCATGGCCGCCACCGCACCGGCATTGAGATCCACCCGGGTGCCACCATCGGCAAGTGTCTGTTCATCGACCACGGCATGGGCATCGTGTTCGGTGAGACCTGCGAGATCGGGGATAACTGCACCATCTACCACGGGGTAACGCTGGGCGGCACCGGCAAGGATACCGGCAAACGCCACCCCACCTTGGGCAACAACGTGCTCATCGGCGCAGGCACCAAGGTGCTGGGCCCGGTGTTCATCGGGGATAACGCCCGCATCGGCGCAGGCAGCGTGGTGCTGCGCAACCTGCCCGCCAACTGTACCGCCGTGGGCGTACCCGCCGAGGTGGTGCGCATCAACAACAAGGCGGTGAACCCCGCCGACGATCTGGACCAGCAGGATCTGCCGGACATCGTCTCGCAGCGGCTCACCGATCTGGACCGCCGCCTGAGCCAGCTGGAAAAGGCCGCGCAGGGCGATATCCCGCCCACTGCCGCGCAGATTGCCGCTAGGCAGCGGAAATAAAAGATTTCTTTGAAAAAAAGAGGAGACAGGCTTCCCGGAAAGGGTCGCCTGTCTCTTTTTTGTTGTCAGCTGCGGTTATAACACCGGCTCCCCGTTTTCTTTATTGCAGTACATCCGGGCATCGGCCTGCCGGATGGCCTCGGTCAGGGGCTGCACATTGCACACGCCGCCAATGCTTACCGAAAGCCGGAGCTCCGGGTGGCTGGGCACCCGTGCCGCCTGCACAGCGTTCTGCACCCGCCGGATGACGCTTTCTACGCCGTCAGGGCAGTTCTGGGGCATCAGCAGCAGAAACTCATCGCCGCCGTAGCGGATCAGGATATCAGTCTGACGCAGGCAGCTCTGCATGGCTGCGGCCACAGTTTGCAGCGCCTCGTCCCCTACCAGATGTCCAAAGCTGTCGTTGACCGACTTGAACTGGTTCACATCGATCATCGCCACGCCGCCGTGCATCTCGCCCCCGGCAAGGAACTTATCAAAATAGCGGCGGGTGTAGGCCCCGGTCAGAGGGTCTACGAAGGCGCTGCGCTCCATTCCGTCGCAGCGGTCCAGCAGCAGACGGTGGCCGCCCATATCCAGCCAGCGGCCATCCGTCAGCCGGGTGACCAGTTCCAGCATACAGCCCCTTCCGCCTACCTCGATATACTTGGAAATGACAAAATAGGCTTCCTCGTCCTTGAACTCGATCTTATTCAGAATGGTCTTGCGGGCGTAGGCTTTGGCCGAGATGCAGTTTTCGCACCGGGTATCCTTGTTCCATACCATGTGGCAGTTGCCGGGCTTTTCGGTCAGGATGCCGTCACTGTCCAGCGCAAGCACCTTGCGGTGCTCCGGGTCTACCAGACGCACCACATCAAAGATGCCCTGCAGCCGCCGCAGGAAATGGGCGGGATCTTCCTCCGGGCCTTCTGCAGTCAGCAGCTCGGCCTGATGCTCCACGCGGTGCTGTTCATCGGTGAGCTGCCCCAGCACGTTCACGCAGCGGCGCACCCCGGCACCGCTCCAGATGGTATGCAGTGCCATCCGGTGCAGGTGCGGCTTCCCGTCCCGCTGCACCATAACCGGCAGCACCACGTCTGGCGTTTCCGGCGTGGCACGGCTGATGGCCTTGGAAAGCTTGCGCCGATCCTGCTCGTTCAAAAAGCTGAGCCCCTTGCCCTGCGCAAAATCGGTTACCTTTTTTTGCTGCATGGGCTCGGCATGATAATCATACACCGTCACGCTGCCGGCCAGCAGGTCGTAGTCGAACCGGATGCCGCCGCACTGAGCGGCGTAGAAATCCGTGCGCTCCTTTTCCTGCTCCAGCAGCAGCTGGGAGTGGTTCTCCCGGGGCAGCGCCTCCCGGTGCAAAATCTCCTCGGAAAGGCGGTGGGTCTCCTGCCGGAAGCCCCGGTCCCACTCCGAGCGGGTCAGCTCGGTGCGCAGCTGCTCCGAGGACTCTCGCAGGCAGTCCAGCAGCAGCGGGTTGAACGCGCCGCACTCGCCGTTCAATATCATGCGCAGCGCGGTATCGTGATCGTAGGCGTGCTTATAGCAGCGCTCGCTGGTCAAAGCGTCGTACACGTCTGCCAGTGCCACCACCTGCGCCGCAATGGGGATCTCGTCCCCTTTCAGCCGGTCGGGGTAGCCATTGCCGTCCCAGCGCTCGTGGTGCCAGCGACAGATGGCGTGCGCCACCTGCAAAAGCGGCTCGTCCCGCGCAATCGCCTGTCCCAGATCCTGCAGCATCTGCGCGCCCGCCACGGTATGGTTCTTGATAATGGCAAACTCCTCGGCAGTCAAGCGGCCGGGCTTGTTCAGGATCTCCTCCGGAATGACGATCTTGCCGATATCGTGCAGCGCCGAGGCGGTGCTGATGCGGGCAATATCGCTTTCGTCCAGCTGGTAGCGGTCGGTCTTTTGCACCAGCCGGTGCAAAAGCAGGTCGGTCAGGGTGCGGATGTGCATAACATGAAGCCCGCTTTCACTGTTGCGGAACTCCACCACATGGCTCAGAATGCTGATCATCAGCACGCTGTTGTGCTCTTTTTCGTACACCTGATCGGTGACAAGGCGGGTGAGCCGCTTTTGCTTGGCGTACAGCATGAGGATATTCTTCACCCGGCGCAGGATCATGATCCGCTCGAAGGGGCGGCGGATATAGTCTGCCACACCCAGATCATAGGCGCGTTCAATGTTGGCGGTATCCTCTGCCGCCGAGATGACGATGACCGGGATCTCGTCCAGCCATGCGTGATACTTCATCACCCGCAGCACGTCAAAGCCGTCCATGCCCGGCATCATCAGATCCAGCAGCAGCAGCAGGGAGATATCCGTGCGCTGCCGCATCAGCTCCACCGCCGCTGCGCCGTCCTCCGCCTCCAGATATTCATAGCCATCGCCCAGTATCTCCTTGAGCAGGGCACGGTTGATCTCGGAATCATCCGCGATCAGGATCTTCGGTTTCTCGTTCATGGCCATGTTTCTCCTTTTGCGGCGCATCTTTCTGTCCCGGCTTTGTTCCGGGCACACCGTCCGCACTGACTGGATGTAATAGGTTTTCCCTAGTATCCACTTTATTGCATTCATTTATACTTTACTGGATTTTACAGCAAAATGCAAGGCTGCGTGCAACATTTTCTGCCATTTTCCGGTATTTTCTGCAAGCGTTCTCATTCCCAGTTGTATAAATGCAATCCAATTTTTACAGTCCCCTTTGCAAATGTTGTTCGAAAGCAAGCCGTTTGTCGTTACAGCCCTTCCTGTGAAAATGCGGTTGCCGCGCTCCGCAGAGCGCGGCAACCGCGAAATATAAACCTTATTTCCGCTGATGATGCGCAAAGCAAAGCGGAGCGCATTTTAAATCGTCCCACGCAGAAAGAAAAATGACTGCTGCGCAAAACACGCAGCAGTCCTTTTAAGATTCATTCTTGGGGCATCATGGCATCAAACCAGCCCATCAGCTCCGCAGCCATCTGTTCCAGCCGGGTCTCCGGCTGCCATGCAGGCTGTGCGGGCTCCGGGGGCAGTGCCTGTTCCGGGGCGCAGGGGATTTCTTCCGTTTCCGGTGCAGGCTGTTCCGGTGCAGCCTCGCACTGCGGCACAGCCTCGGGGGCAGTGTCCGGCTGCGCAGATGTTTCCGGGGCGGTCTGCTGCATGGCGGCAAGAGCAGCCTCGGCTCTGCGGCAGGCGGCTTCGGCCTTTTCTGCCCGGGCATTGGCCTGTTCCAGCTGCTCCCACGCCTGCTCACAGGCGGCTTCCAGCTCTGCATTATCGTGCTTGAGGGCAAGCAGGGTGCGCTCAAAGGCAAACATCCGGGTCTGATACCGGCGCACCTCGGCGCGTGCCGCAGCCAGCTTGCGGCTCAGCTGCTCTGCCTGTGCCCGGGCGCTTTCCGCCTGTGCTGCGGCAGATGCCTGTACAGCGGCCTGCCGGGCAAATTGTCCGCGCAGGGCACCGGTCTCCCGCTCTGTCTGCACCATGATGCCCTCCCATGCACACCTTGCACGGGGCTTGCGCTGACCGCATGGGCGCAGCTGCCAGCCCCATTGTAGCCTGTAATTACTTCCGCTTGTTCAGGATGGCCAGCAGCTCGTCGTAGTAGCGATTGTCGCTGCTTTCCTCTTCCACGGTCTTCTTTTCAGCCGGAGCAGCAGCCGGGGCGGCATTGGATGCCGGGGCTGCGGCTGCGCCGGTGTCGCTGCTGAACACCGCAGACGGCACAGACTGTGCACCGCCCATGGCGTTGTTGATGCTGTTGCGCAGATCGCTGGCGCTCTTGTTGTCAAAGCCGGTGGCCACAACGGTCACGCGCATCTCGTCGGACAGATTCTCATCAAAGGCAGTACCCCAGATGATGTTTGCATCGGGATGTGCGCTCTGGGTAATGAGGCCTGCGGCGGTCTCCACATCCTCCAGACCGATGTCCGGGCTGGAAGTGATGTTGATGATAACGCCGTGTGCACCGGCGATGCTGGTCTCCAGCAGCGGGCTGGAGATAGCAGCCTTGGCGGCATTCTCGGCCTTGCCTGCACCCTTGGCGCTGCCCACGCCCATGTGGGCGTAGCCGGCATCCTTCATGATGGAGCGCACGTCGGCGAAGTCCAGGTTGATGAAGGCGGGCACATTGATCAGGGCAGAGATGGACTCAACGCCCTGACGCAGCACGTTGTCGGCAGCCTGGAAGGCATTCATCAGGGTGATCTTTTCCTGACTGATCATCTTCAGGCGCTCGTTGGGGATGACGATCAGGCTGTCAACGTGCATCAGCAGGTTGGCAATGCCCTGCTCGGCCAGACCCATCTTGCGCTTGCCCTCAAAGGAGAAGGGCTTGGTAACGATGCCAACGGTCAGGATGCCCAGATCGTGTGCCACCTCGGCCACAACGGGTGCCGCACCGGTGCCGGTACCGCCGCCCATACCGGCGGTGATAAAGACCATCTGGGAGCCCTTGAGGGCGTTGGCGATCTCGTCCTTGCTTTCTTCAGCGGCACGCTGGCCGATCTCCGGGTCTGCACCCGCACCGCGACCCTTGGTCAGCTTGGAACCCAGCTGCACCTTGACCGAGGCATGGTTCTTGGCCAGTGCCTGCTGGTCGGTATTCATGGCGATGAACTCTACGCCCTGCAGGCCGTCGCTCACCATACGGTTCACAGCGTTGCCGCCGCCGCCGCCCACACCGATCACCTTGATCGTCGTAACGTTTTCGTCCAGTTCTTCATCGAGCATCAATGCCATAACTTTGTCCTCCATCGGATTTTTATGTGGAACTGCGCAAATGCCGCACAGAAATTATCATACGATATTTATATAACTGTATCGTATCATCTTTTTGCTCCGATTGCAAGACAAAATTGCTTTTTCGTGAGTGTTTTTTTCACAACCCCACTCCGGGCGGGTATTTCCTGCCAAATCTGTGCGCCCAGCCCCGCCAAAAGCCGGTCAAGGTCCGCATAGCCGCGCCGGACAAACTCCACCCCGCCAAGGCGGCTGCTGCCCCGGGCAGCCAGTGCCGCAAGCGCCAGCGCCGCCCCGCCCCGCAGGTCCGGTGCGGTCAGCTTTGCCCCGTGCAGCGCCCCGCCCGGCTGCACATACAGGGTGCGCTCTGCCACCCGGACGTTCGCCCCCAGCGCCGCAAAACCCTCGGCGCAGGCAAAACGATTTTCAAACACCCTGTCCTGCAGGCGGCTTTCCCCCTGTGCGCAGAGCATCACCGCCGCCAGCAGCGGGGCGGCGTCCGTGGCAAGGCCCGGGTAGGGCGCTGTGTGCACGTTTCCCGCGCCGCGCAGCGCCCCGAACCGTGAAATGGCGGCAGCATCGCGTGCACGCTCTACGGTGCAGCCCATTTGTTCCAGAATTTCCAGCAGCGGTGCATACAGCCCGGGCGTGCAGCCCGCCAGTTCTACCCTGCCGCCCGCCGCTGCCGCCGCGCAGGCCAGCGTGGAGGCGATGATACGGTCTGCCACCGGCGCAAAGGTGCAGCCCGCAAGGCAGCGCTTTCCCTGCACCCGGATGGTGTCGGTGCCCGCGCCCTCCACGCAGCCGCCGCAGGCGTTGAGAAAGGCGGCAAGATCCGCGATCTCCGGCTCTTTTGCAGCGCCATGCAGCACGGTCTGTCCCTGCGCCGTGGCGGCGGCCAGCAGCAGCGTCTCGGTAGCGCCCACGCTGGGAAAGCTAAGACAAATTTCCGCGCCCCGCAGCCCCGCCGGGGCGTACAGTGTAAGCTGTCCGGGCGCTGCGGGCAGCTGCCGCACGCCCATCTGCGCCAGCCCCTGCAAATGCAGGTCGATAGGTCTTGCCCCGATACGGCAGCCCCCGGGCAGCACGGTGCTCACCCGCCCCAGCCGCGCCAGCAGCGGCGCGCAGAACAGGATGGATGCCCGCATCCGGCCTGCGGCCTCCGGTGCAAGGTCGGTGCGCATAGGCTGTCCCTGCACCGCCAGTTCTGCGCCCTGCCAGCCCGCTGTGCAGCCCACGCCCCGCAGCAGGGCAAGACAGTCCTCCACATCGGTCAGGCGCGGCACATTTTGCAGCCGCACCGGCCCGCTGCATAGCAGCGCAGCTGCCAGCAGCGGCAGCACACTATTTTTGGCCGCAGGCACTTCCACCCTGCCCTGCAAAGGCCGCCCGCCTGTAATGATCCAATCCCCAGCCATGCCAAGACCCCCGTTCTGCAAAAGATACCCCATGGTATGCAAAACGAGGGTCTTTGGTCAATAAAATGCGCCGGAAACAGCTTTCCCGCTGCCTGCGGGGTTTGTCCGGTCATTTGTCCGCTTTTTTTCGCATTTCCGCGCCGCTCCTGCCCTGCTGCGGCAGGAAATGCAGCCTTTTATCAGCTTTCGCCCCGGGACACCGAAAGCACGATGCCCATCTCGCCCAGAAGCATCATCAGGCTGGTGCCGCCGGAGGAGAAAAAGGGCAGGCTGATGCCGGTGTTGGGGATGGTGTTGGTGACCACCGCGATGTTCAGCACCGCCTGCAATGCCACCTGCACCACAAAACCCACCACCAGCAGCGCCCCGAAACGGTCCGGCGCGTGCGCCGCCAGCGTGATGCCCCGCCACAGCAGCGCGCTGAACAGCAATATCACCGCACACGCGCCCAGAAAGCCCAGTTCCTCGCAGAGGATGGAAAAGATGAAGTCGTTCTGGGGCTCGGGCACAAACAGATGCTTCTGGCGGCTGTTGCCCAGCCCCAACCCCGCCGCCCCGCCGGAGCCGATGGCATACAGGCTCTGGATGGTCTGGTGGCCGTCGCCCAGCGGGTCGGCAAAGGGGTCGAGCCACGAGTTGAGCCGGTCGGCGGCGTAGGGCACCAGCTCCGGCATGAGCACGATAGCCGTGCCGATGGCGGCAGCGCCGCCCGCCCCTGCCAACATGAACCACCGCAGCCCGGTACCGCCCACGAACATGAGCACCGCGCCGATGCTTAAAATCAGCACCGTACCGGAAAGGTGGGGCTCCAGCAACATGAGCACCGCCACTACCCCCAGCACCAGCGCAAAGGGCACCACCCCCACCGCAAAGCTGTCCATGCGGTCGTGGTTCAAAGCGATGATGTGGGCAAACACCAGCACCACCGCAAATTTGGCGATCTCGCTGGGCTGTAATGTGCCAAGCCCCGGCAGCACAAGCCAGCGCTTGCAGCCGTTATATTCCGGCATGAACAGCACCGCCGTCAGCAGCACCAGCGAGAGTGCCAGCAGCGGCCACGCAAGCTTGTGATAGATATGGTAGTCCACCCGGCTGGCCGTCCACATGGCCCCCAGCCCCATGGCGGCGTACAGCAGCTGCGGCCGCACATAGGCAAAGGCGTCCTGCCGCCGGTACAGTGCCACTGCGCTGCTGGCGCTGCACAGCATTACCAGCCCAAAAGCTACCAGTGTGAGCACCAACACCAGAAAGGGCAGGTCCATGGGCGGCAGCGGCCGCAGCAGCCCTTTGCGGGCAGCAGTTCTGTGCAATCCCGGTCACCTCCGTTTCTGTTATTGTACGCGGATGCGGGGGCGGTTAGTCATACGCACCACCCCCGGGCGCATAAACTGCCCGCAAAGGGGGTGCTGCCATGCGCGGTTCAAAACCCATGGACGCCCTGCGCACCCTGCCGGAGCGGGCGTTCCGTCTGCGGGCACGGCTTATTGCAGTGGGCTTGTGCGCCGTCTGCTTTGTAGGGCTGATCGGGCGGCTGTTCTGGCTGCAACTATGCACCGATGGCTGGTACACCCAGCGGGCGTTGGGGCAGCAGCTGCGGGACACCGTTGTGCCCGCCGACCGAGGCAAGATATACAGCGCCGATGGTGCGCTGCTTGCCGCCAACAGCAGCTGCTGGACCCTGCGCGCCAGCCCCCGGGAGATGCCGGAGGATAAGCTTGCCCTTGCCGCCAAAGGGCTTGCGGAGATCCTGGAGCTGGACGAGGCAAAGCTGCTGGAAAAGTTCAGCGACCGGCGCTCCAACGACTGCCTTTTGCGTTACCGGGTAGAGCGAGAAACTGCCGATGCCGTGCGGGATTTCTGCGCAGAGAACGGTATTACCGGTGTGCGCATCAATCAGGACTCCAAGCGCTGGTACCCACAGGGGGAGCTGCTGGCCTCGGTGCTGGGGTTCACCAATGTGGACAACGCCGGGGTCAGCGGGCTGGAACTTGAATACAATGACACCCTTACCGGGCAGAACGGAGTGGTGCTGACCGCCGTGAACGCTTGGGGCTACACGCTGGCGCAGAGCTACGAGACTGAGCTTGTCCCTGTGGAAGGCAGCGGGCTGCGGCTGACCATCGATGCAAATATTCAACATTATCTTGAAAATGCGTTGAATTATGCGGTGCAGGAGCACCATGTAGCCGCCCGCAGCGTGGGCATCGTGATGGAGGTGAATACCGGGGCAGTGCTGGCCATGGCTACCACCCCGGCCTACGACCCCAACCAGCCCCGGGTCATCGCCGACAAGGCCGCGCGCGCCGCCGTAGATGCCCTTTCCGGTAAAGAGCGCGCCGCTGCCTTGCAGCTGGCGCAGCAGACCCAGTGGCGCAACAAGGCAGTGAGTGACTTATACGAGCCGGGCAGCGTGTTCAAGCTGATCACCTGCGCTGCGGCGCTGGACGCCGGTGCCATTACCCGGCACTCCACCTTTTACTGCGGGGACTCCATCTCGGTGGCGGGCACGCGGTTCCACTGCGCCAACCACAAGCGTCACGGCAGCCAGACCGTGACCCAGGCACTGGAAAACTCCTGCAACCAGAGCTTTATCCAAATCGGGGCGCGGCTGGGCAAGCAGGCTTTCTGCGATTATTTTGCCGCTTTCGGCCTGCGGGAGCCCACCGGCATCGACCTGCCCGCCGAGCCAAAAAAGAGCCTGTACTACACCGCCGACCGCATGGGACCGGTAGAGCTGGCCTCCTGCGCCTTCGGGCAGAGCAGCAAGATCTCGTATCTGGAAATGGCCTCCGCCGTCTGCGCGGTGGTAAACGGCGGCAAGCTGATGCAGCCGTATCTGGTATCGGACATCCTTGCGCCGGACGGCAGCGTTTTGCAGCACAACCAGCCGGTCTGCAAGCGGCAGGTGATTCAGCCCACAACTTCCGCCACCATGCGGGAGATGATGGAGGCAGTGGTGCTGTACGGCGGCGGGCGCAACGCGCAGATCGCGGGCTACCGGGTAGGCGGCAAAAGCGGCACCAGCCAGAAGCTGGACAGCGCTGACGAGAAGGCGCGCATTGCCAGCTTTGTGGCGGTTGCACCCATTGATGACCCGCAGTTTTTGTGTCTGGTCTGTCTGGATGAGCCCCACAGCTGGACCACTGCCGGCGGCAGTCTTTCGGCACCGGTCTGTGCCGAGGTGCTGGAGCAGACGCTGGTGTACAAAGGCGTTCCCCGGGCAACGGACACCGGCAGCGCTGACGCGCAAGCCGCTGCCCTGCCCGCCGATGGGGACAGCTTTGATGGGGCATGACGATTTTGAATGGCCTCCGCTTGCGCTCTGGCCATAGTCAGCGGAAAAATTATTTTAAATAGAGCAATGCCGGAGCGTCTGCGAACGCTCCGGCATTGCATTTTCACGGGAGGGGTCGTGGAGGGAAACAGCATTTGCAGCGCCGCTTTCTGCGAAAGCGTGGCGCTGCGGGCGGGCGCTTGCTCCCCCTCGGGGGAGCTGTCGCGCAGCGACTGAGG
>OGDH01000218.1_pt1 | contig 13206 bp, 9 predicted proteins | sample 1570381 | NCBI WGS metagenome assembly OGDH01 (sample SAMEA2582177, study PRJEB24529) | metagenome | reverse complement strand
GCAACAAAAGAAAATCTTCCTTCAAAGAATCAACAGGAAGATAAAATGCTTCAACCGATGGCAACTTCATATAATCCTGCTTAGGGAGTTCCTGCCACTGAGCGGAAAAGAAGCGTATCTCACTATCACAAGCGGATGCACACACTGTATTCACCATACATACGATTTTCACCGAATCATTCAATGGTAGCAATTTCATTTCCATACTGCTTTTTGAAGTCGTTTGCAGGTACAGATAATCATCTGTCAGCTTCTTCAGTTCTGTCGGCTGACCGAACCGGTTTTTTACTTCCGCTTTCATGTTACTGGCAAGAAAATCAATACAATCTTCCCGGTTCACCTTTGTGAGCAATGGTGCAATAGAATCCGGCATCGACACAAACAACGCCTTCATATCCTGTGCCTGCACACCAACCACACTTACTATACCAATCAATATACTTATCAGTTTTTTCATATTATCATCTTTCATTAAGCGCCCAAAGATACATATTTTCTCTCCTATTTGTCAACCATATAAGATTTTTTTCTACTTTTGTGCAATTGATAACCAACTAAACATGAAAGATACTATGTATTTACATCCGGAAATGGAGACGTTGACACGTCCCGAAATCGAGAAGCTGCAACTGGAACGCCTACAAAAAACCGTCCGTCATTGCATGAACTCTCCTTTTTATAAAAAACGTTTTGAAGATAACCACCTGAAACCCGAAGATATCCGCTCATTAAATGATTTACGCAAAATCCCTTTTACCACCAAACAAGACTTACGCGATACTTATCCCTTCGGAATGGCTGCCGTTCCTTTGGAGAAGGCAGTCCGTTTGCATTCATCCAGTGGCACAACCGGTAATCCGACTGTGATTCTTCACACACAGAAAGACCTTGACGAATGGGCCAACGCCGTTGCACGCTGCCTCTACATGGTAGGCTTGCGCCCCGGTGATATCTTCCAAAACTCTTCCGGCTACGGAATGTTTACCGGCGGACTCGGTTTTCAATACGGAGCGGAACGCATGGGAATGCTTACCGTTCCTGCTGCTGCCGGAAATACCAAAAGACAATTGAAGTTCATCACCGATTTCGGAACCACTGCCTTGCATGCCATCCCCAGTTATGCTGCCCGCCTCTATGAAGTAATGGAAGAAATGGGCATTGATCCTCGTCGGGACACCAAGCTCAAAACATTAATCATCGGAGCAGAGCCTCATTCGGAAGAACAACGCCGCCGCATCGAAGATATGTTGGGAGTCAAAGCATATAATTCCTTCGGAATGTCTGAAATGTGTGGTCCCGGCGTAGCTTTTGAATGCCGGGAGCAAAATGGCCTGCACATTTGGGAAGATTACTATATCGTTGAAATCATCAATCCCGACACGCTGGAGCCTGTGCCCGACGGCGAAGTAGGCGAACTGGTGCTGACCACCATCAACCGCGAAGCGATGCCGATGTTGAGATACCGCACCCGCGACCTCACCCGCATTCTTCCGGGGGAATGTCCGTGCGGACGCCATCATAAACGCCTGGACAGAATGAAAGGCCGCAGTGACGACATGATTATCCTGAAAGGAGTAAATATCTTCCCGATACAAATCGAAACTGTATTGTTGCAGTTTAAGGAGTTGGGCAGCGACTACCTGATTACACTCGAAACAATGGAGTCGAACGATGAGATGACCATCGAAGTGGAACTCAGCCAGTTATTTACCGATGACTATGCCCGCCTGCAAGCCCTTACCCGCAAGATTACACGACAGCTGAAAGACGAGATACTGGTTACTCCGCGAGTAAAACTTGTTCCCAAAGGCTCTTTACCCAAGTCGGAAGGCAAGGCTGTGAGAGTGAAAGACTTACGTAAAACTTTTTAAAAGATAAAATTATGACCGTCCAACAATTATCTGTCTTCATTGAAAACAAAGCGGGGACATTACTTAAAGTTCTGGAGTTATTGAAAGAAGCCAAGATTCAACTGATAGCTTCGACTATTGCAGATACGGTAGAATATGGAATTTATCGTATTATTTGTTCTGAACCGATGCGAGCTTATAACACGCTAAAAGAAGCCAATATATCGGTTGCCCTTTCGGATGTATTTGCCCTGACACTGGACAACCAGGTAGGCCGTGCTGCAGATGCAATTAAGATTTTCAGTGATGCCAAAATCGGTATTACCTATATGTATTCTTTCTTGTTGGGAGATAAAGGCATCCTGATTTTCCGAACAGATAATCCCGACCGCGCCAGAGAAGTAATTATCCTGAATAACCTCTCTTTCGTGGCAGACAAGGATTTATCGTCGCTGATTTAACAAGAGCCCGCGCAAGAAACGTGACAATCCTCTCATTTTGTCATCGCCGGTGAAGAATCTGAATACATCTGCTTTGTGTTATCAGATTCTTCACTGATGTTCAGAATAGCAACGGTCCGGAATAAACAATGGCCCGGAGTAATGAAAAGCTTATCCTCTGCGCTTTAAAAAATCTGTAGGACTTTCACCAAAATATTCCTTATAACATTTTGTAAAATAGGAAGGCGAAGTAAAACCAACCTCATACGTTATTTCTGAAATAGTTTTTTCCGAAGAAGCAAGTAAAGAAGCAGCCTTCTTTAAACGGGCGATGCGCAACAGCTCCACCGGAGAATAATTAGTCAACGCTTTTATCTTGCGATAGAGTTGCACGCGGCTCATACCCATTTTGCTGCCCAACTCCTCCACGCTCAACTCCGAATCCGACATATTCTCTTCAATCAACCGACGGAAACGGTCTGCAAATCCTTTATCAATCTCACTGACCGGTTCTTTTGACAGAGTCGTTTTATCGCCAAAGAACTGCCGTAAACGATGGTGGTTTGCTATCAGATTACGGAGACGTGCCAATAACAACTTGGAATTGAACGGCTTGGCAATATATGAATCCGCCCCACATTCAAATCCGGCTATCCGCTGCTCGTCCAAAGAACAAGCCGTAAGTAACATCACCGGAATATGGGAAGTCTGCAATTCCGACTTCAATTGTCTGCAACACTCCAGTCCATCCATCACCGGCATCATCACATCACAGATAATAACATCCGGTACATACTTCATGGCCATTTTTACTCCCGTATGACCGTCCGGAGCCTCTATCACTACGTACTCATCTCTAAGCAACGACTTCACATAACTACGCACATCGGCATTGTCGTCAATCACCAAGACACACGCCTTGCTTTCATCCGGTTTCACCTCTTCCGTTTCTGCCTCCGACAGTTCTTCCACTACCGACCGGGACGGAATACCAATGCCTTCCGACTCTTTTCTTTCTATCTCTGTGGCAGACCACCTGTTGACAGGGATATCTATTGTAAACACCGTTCCCTTTCCCTCCATGCTATCCACGGCAATCGTTCCTCCGTGCAATTCCACAAAAGCCTTTGTCAACGCCAGTCCGATGCCCGAGCCGGCATGATTCACATCAATCTGATAGAACCGGTCAAAGATATGCCGGATATGTTGGACTGAGATACCCGAACCACTGTCACTGACCACCAGCCGCGCATACTCTTTTCCATCGGCTTGAGCAATAGCAGACAATGTCACCACAATGCTCCCATTTTCGGGAGTAAATTTAAAGGCATTGGAAAGCACATTAAAATAAATACGTTCCATCTTCTCGGCATCAAGCGCCATCTTATAATCCGCCTGTCCATTTTCCACATCCAATATAAAATGAATATGCTTCTTGAGCGCCAACGCACGAAATGCCCCACTCCACTCCTGCAACTGAGCACGCAAATCAATATTGGATAGAACCAATTCCAATTTCCCATTCTCATACTTGCGGAAATCCAATATCTGATTGACCAGCCTCAACAATATAGTCACATTTTTATGCACCATCTGCAACAAAGACCGTTGCCGGGATGTCAGCGCTTCATCTTCCAATAACTGTTCCACCGGAGCAGCAACCAATGTAAGCGGGGTGCGAACATCATGAGATACATTCGTAAAGAACACCAATTTGGCATGAGTGGCTTCTTCCAATTGTTTAGAAAGGCTGATGAGTTGGTCACGCTGCTCTTCCAACTTTTTCTTTTGGGAAGAAAGCTCAGCATTCATCCGGTTCTTCATCCAATAAGCACGTACAATAATGCCCAACAATGCCGCAAACAGAATCAGAATAACCAGACAAGCATACAAAAACATAGTCTGCGCCGAATAACGCGACCAAAATTCATCAATCTGCCCGTTCAGTTTCTCTATCTTGCCGTCTTGTTCCAAAATATGGTCGGTCTGCAACTGCATCACGCGGGCATTGGTTTTATCCACCAATGCCGTAGAAAGTATATTTTCTTTTTCAAAAGGTCTTTTCTCCAAAATGTTCATCGCAATCTGCATCACCTTATCGCCACCGGTAGGATAAATAAAAGTAGCATCCAACACACCGCTTATCACCTGCTCCAGTCCATAATCTTTTCCGGGCAGTGCATCCACTCCCACAAAAAGTATTTCTTTTTCTCTTCCCTGCTGTCTGGCAGCCAGATAAGCACCGATAGCCATACGGTCATTCTGTGCAAACAGCAAATCAATATCTTTGTGAACACGTAAAACAGAATCCACCTTTTCGCCGGCCTGACTCTGTAACCAGCCGCCATCCACACTTCCAACTCTCTTTATATTCGGAATCCCGGCCAATGCATCCATCAATCCCCTATGCCTCTCCATGGCAGGTGTAGAGCCTTGCAGTCCTGTCACCTCAAAAATATTCCCCTTTCCATTCAAACGGCTGACAATGTAATGTCCCACATCACTGCCGATCTTATAATTATCCGCCCCGACAAAAGCCGTATAGTTGTCCGATAATATCTTACGGTCTACCACCACTACCGGAATTCCTTTCTTTATCGCCTTTTCGACCGATGGAGTAATAGCCGCCGCCTCATTGGGAGCGACGATTAACAAATCAACCTGCCGGTCAATAAAATAATTGATATCATTTATCTGATATTGGTTATTGTCTTTTGCCGTACGAAATTCCACCTGCACACCGTCGTAGAAAAGTGCTTCACGCTGCATTTCTTTATTCATCTTATGCCGCCATTCATCATCGCTGCATTGGGACACGCCGATGTGATAACGTGTATTCGTTCCGTCACACGAGGAAACAAGCGCTGCCAGGCAAAACAGGAAATAGAGAAGACCGTTTTTCATATTCACAGATGTATTATGGAAACAAAGATAAAAGGAGAAGAGAAATAATACAAGAATTTGGAAAGAAAAGAAAAAGAGAATGTGTCAAAACCCAAATAACCTATCACTTCGTTCAGAATGATAGCATTATCTACGTTTTGACACATTTACATTTGCAATACCCAACAGCAGCTTTGGCCCTCGGGCAACTGCCGGCAAATAGTCGGGCAAGCGTGTTTTTACATCAGCCGTTCCTTCAGGCGGACAGGCAATTCCGGCATAGCCCCATTCTGCGTACACACGTATGCAGAAACCTCTACCGCCAACTTATGTGCTTCCGCCACCGGCTTGCCTTTCAAGATAGCAGCCACAAAGGTAGCAGTGAACGAGTCTCCCGCACCCACCGTGTCTGCCACCTCCACCTTGGGTGTCTCCACAAAGGAAATCTCACCCGGAGTAAACACATAACTTCCATTCACCCCACAAGTCAGAATCAACATCTTCAAGTTGTACTTGGCGAGCAAAATCCAGCACTTGTCCTGCAAGTCGATGCCCGGATAACCAAACATACGGCTCACTGTCACCAGCTCTTCATCATTAATTTTCAATATATTGCATTTTTTCATCGAATTGCAAAGAATTTCCTTCGTATAAAAGCCCTGACGCAGGTTCACATCAAAAATCTTGCACTGTCCCTCCCCGTCGGGCATAGCGTTCAGAAAGCTATTGATAGTCTCACGAGAAACCACACTGCGCTGTGCCAGCGAACCGAAACATACCGAACGGGTATTCTTTGCAAGTTCCTCCAATGCAGAAGTGAAAGGAATATTGTCCCATGCCACGTTCTCCTTTATATCATACATCGGCACGCCGTTCGGGTCCAGTTCCACTTGTACTGTCCCTGTAGGATAAGGTACTTTCTCAATCAGATAATTCAATTTCTTTGCATCAAAGTTCTCCAGTATCTCATTACCCAACTTGTCCTCTCCTACCGCACTGACTACGCGGCTGTCGAAACCGAATTGCGATACATGGTAAGCAAAGTTTGCCGGAGCACCTCCTATTTTCTTTCCTTCGGGCAGCACATCCCATAGTGCCTCGCCCATTCCTACGATAATATCATTCATGGTTATTTCTTTATTTTTAAGGTATATATTAACAAATAAATCACGCCTACGGTCATTACCGCTACAGCTCCCGTCTGTCCCACCGCATCAGCGGCAACTCCCATTGCCAATGGGAATACCGTGCCGCCGAACAAGCCCATTATCATCAGACCGGACACTTCATTCTTCTTGTCGGGGGCGGCAAACAGGGCCTGCGAGAAGATAATGGAAAACACATTGGAGTTTCCAAAACCAATCATGGCGATGCAAATATAAATAATTGTTTCGGTATGGAACATAAACAATCCCACCATAGCCAACAACATTAACACCACGCTGAAGGCAAAAAACAGTTTGGCAGAAGCTTTCCTTAAGATAAAAGCACCCAAAAAACAGCCAATCGTGCGGAATATAAAGTATAGGCTGGTGGCAAAGCCCGCCTCGGCAAGTGTCATGCCCAAACGCTCTATCAATATCTTCGGGGCAGTGGTATTGGTACCGACATCGATACCCACATGGCACATAATACCGATAAAAGAGAGCAAAATGAACGGTTTTCCCAGCAAAACCAGACAAGCCTTGAAACCGGAAGCCTTGTCAGGCTGTTCCTCCTCAATGGGAGTAGAGCCCAATAAAACGATGGCAAGCACTGCAATCACCATATACATAGGAAACAACACTCTCCAACCCAGTCCGAAAGTGGGAATAGTCTGGGTGGCTCCCCACATGGCAATATAAGGAGCCAGAAAAGAAGCGATTGCTTTGACAAATTGACCGAAAGTAAGGGTACTTGCCAATTTATCTCCCGTTATAATATTGCTCAACAAAGGATTCAGAGAGGTCTGCATCAGTGCATTGCCAATGCCCAGCAAAGAGAAAGACAACAGCATGATGACATAACCATCGCCGAACACGGGAATCAGCAAAGAGGCAAAAGTCACAGCAAGGCTCAGAAGCACTGTCTTCTTACGGCCTATCTTATTCATCAATATTCCTGTGGGAACCGAGAAGATAAGGAACCAAAAGAAAACCAGCGACGGAAAGATATTGGCCTGCGCATCCGTCAGGTTCAAGTCGACCTTGACATAATTGGAAGCAATACCCACCAAGTCTACAAACCCCATGGCGAAGAAACAGAGCATCACCGGGATTAATTTGGCATATAGATTTTTATTGTTGTTCATGGTTTTATTATCTATTGTTTTTTCTGTACGTTGTTCTTATTCATTCACCGTAGGGGCAGATACATGGGTCCGCCCCTACGGGAACACCCGACCTAAAATCACAAGCCTAACTTATACACTGTGAAATCCGAAACTTTCATTTCCCCTCCTTCACTATAAAAACGAAGCGTGTCATAAGGTTCATTCGGAAAGACCAAATTAGTCATGGCTATGCGTCCGCCATCCACAAATATCTCGATAGAGCATTTATCCACAAAGACATTCAGATGATAAGTTTTGCCTTCGCACAAAGAGAGTGGAGCCCAAGTGCCCAGGGCAAAATCATTCTTATAGTTCACTGAAAGTTTCATGCGATGATTATCTGTCTCCTTCTCGTGCACATTAAATTTACTCGGTTCACCCAAGTCGGTAATTCCACTCTCTGTACGGTCCATCACCAGCCTGTTTTCTTTCATATCCAGATAAATATTCACTTTCTCACCCTTGCCGTTCAGCAACTCGAAGCCTGCCAACTGCGATGCCCCCGGAGTAATATCCATCGAAAGTTCATACGCTCCATCTGTGTCGGGAACCAATTCCTCCAACCGGCTCTCCCCATTCACAACCAGACTGCCCACCTCATGCTCATCTTTGCGCAAAGTCTCCGTTTCTTTCACCGCATCGGCAGCCATGTATATCTCTCCGTCCTTTGTATAAAGGCTCAATTCGCGAGGCAACGAATTGGCGCTGCGATATTGTTTGGTGGGAAGGATATTGGCATACTGCCAATTGCTCATCCAAGGCACGGCAATCGTGCGCTCTCCCGTATTCGAGAAGCAAACGGTAGCATAATGGTCCTTGCCATAGTCCAGCCATTTAGTCACTTCGGGTTTTGTGTCACATTTAAATTCCTTTCCGTCAAAGTCACCGATAAAATACTGTGTAGCGCTACCGCCAAACATGCATCCCGGATTGATATTGACAATCAATGCCCACTTCATGCGGTTCTTATCACCGTCCACAGGCAACTGAATAAAATCGGGGCACTCAAATTGGCTGGGCTGTACTCCGTAACCTTCACCGAAACCGCTCATAAACTCCCAGTCTTTCAAGTTCCGAGAAGAATAGAAACGCATCTCTTTGTCGGCAGATACCACCATCACCCATTTTTGGTCGGGTTCATACCAAAAGACCTTCGGGTCACGGAAATCTTTCAATCCGTCAAAAGGAGTCAGAATGGGATTGTTCCCGTATTTGGTATAGGTACGTCCATTGTCGGTGCTGTATGCCATGCACTGAATCTGACCATTCTTGTCACTGGCCGAAGTATAGAAAGCAACCATTGTATTTTCACCGTAGCCTGCGCTGTTCTTTGTATCCACCACTGCACTCCCCGAGAAGATATGTCCCAGAGTATCCCTTGCAATGGCAGGGTCAAGATGTTCCCAATGCACCAAGTCCTTGCTCACGGAATGTCCCCAATGCATATTCCCCCATACCGATCCGTAAGGATTATACTGGAAATAAAGGTGATATTCACCGTCTTTATAAACCAGCCCGTTGGCGTCATTCATCCAGCCATAAAGCGGAGTGTGATGATAAACGGGACGGAATTTGTCTCTGTTTGTTGTATCAAAGGTATCTGCAACCTTAATGCTGTCCCAACAAAGGGCATCGGCTGCCACATTCTTCACAACAACGACAGCTTCAGCGGCTCCCTGCGGTAAAGCAAACGGAACATAATATTCAACACTGTCTGTAGCCAGACGAACATCCATATAAGTATCCGCCGGACTGCCGGTATCCAGTTTTACCTGTCCTTCATTGCTGCTTTCCTGAACGGGAAGCAACAGATACTTGGCGGGAGAAGCAATGCGTACAACGGTCATTGTATCTCCTTGATGCTCGAACACCGGATTATTTTTCTGTGACTGACAAGAAACCGTGCCTGCTGTAAAGGCTAAACCCAATGCAAGGTTCACTAAATTTGTTTTCATGGAATATATGGTATTAAAAGTTTTATTATTAAAATCAGAATGTAATTTTTGCTGCAAACTCTACGGTAAACGGACGGATGTAGCTTCCTGCCATCCATGCCCCGTTATAGGCGGCAGCATTTTCCTTATCCACCAGTTCCGCACCCGAGATGCTTCCTTTTGCCCCCGTCTGGTTGAGGAAGTTAATGACAGTTCCGCTGAGTGACAAGTGTTTGTTCACGTTCCAGTTGACACCGCCAAAGGTTTCCCAACGTCCGTTAAAGTAATAAGCGTTCTTAATATTGGCATACGTCTTGCTAAAATAACGAAAACTGGCCCATACCTTCAAATCTTTTGTAATATTATAACTCGGATCGAGTTCAATCAGCACCTTGGGTATTTCGGTCACAATATTGCCTGTAGCATTGATGCCCGAGGTGGTTCCGTCACCAAAAGTCACCTCCGTTTCATATTTCTTGTACTTCGGACTTTGGTAAGTAAACAGAAAATGAAAATCAAACCCTTTGAAAGGTTTTACTACCGCATCCGTTGTCCATCCGATGGTTTCAATATCATAGCTCAATGCTGCGGCTTTGATATCCTTATCGTTATGGGGGTTTATCAGATTCAGCGTAGAGTTGTTATTCGTTTTGGCAATATAAGTAAACAAAGAAGTCAGGCTAATCCAATCGTTATTAAAATAAATACCCGCACGTCCCAACGGAATGGTTATCTTATCTACATTCGGCATCTCGGCAGGCGCAAAATTCGACATGTTCGGGCGCTGGGTATTGTAAGTGAAATCGGCAGTAAAACCAAACTGTTGTGTCATCTTATAGGTAGCCGCCGCCGTAAAAGCCATATTGAGCCAATCATAACCATAGCCGCGAGGAGCAATCTTAGTGCCGTCGGCTGCCACTGCCCCGATGTGGTAATTGGCAAAACGGCCTACCGCTTTTCCGTCTGCATTGTAAACAGCCAGATTCTTTCCCGCCAAACGCTGGTATTCGAAACGGGCGCCATAATACACATTCCATTTATCAGTAATATCCCAATCGTGAGTAGCATAAAGAGCCAGCTTGTTTTCATGACCTTTATAGTATTCCGAAGCATTCTGGTTCAGGTTATAATAAGGAGTATCACCATAATGATGAATGTCTTTGGTATCGGCGCTGTAAAGAATCTGAGGATATTCTTCCACCGTATGGTCGTACATCGTAGTGTTTGAAGCATAGTCTACATCGTAATACCATTCGTTCAAGCCCACACGCCAAGTCATGTTGTCATACTTCCGTGACAGTTCGGTGGTAAAGAAGAACTCATCGATACTGCCGCGATTGAAACATGACATACGGCTCTGCACATACCCTTCGTAAGGGGTCAATGTCCCGTCCGATACTTTCCGGCTATAGCCGTCCGCCAAGGTTTTCTTTTCCATCGACATGGGAGTCTGGTAGAGATAAGAACCCAATGCGTGGTCATACTTCATATTCACAGTCCACTCCAACCCGTTATCCCATTTGTAACGGTTCAACAATGTGAATTGATTACCTTTGCTGGCTGTAGCGTCATAAAGACTTGTCTTTTTCATCTCGCCCGTACGTATATCCATATAAACAATGTCAGAAACATCGGGAAGATAAGACGAAGTACCGAGACTGAATCCGGGAATTTCTTTCACACTGCCGTCGCCCACATAAATAAACGGTGCGCCGGTAGTGGCATTTGACAACCAGTGACTATTGCTGTAATGGTAGATAGCCGACAATTGTCCGCGACCTTCATGGTAGAACTTTGTCAAAGCAAACTTATAGATTTGTGTGCGGTCCTGATATTGGGCGAAACGGAGTTTGAACGAACCCGGGTCAAAGTTCTGATAAACGCTTCCGCTGTAGAACCAGTCCTTGCCGATGCTTCCGTTTAAGTTGAAATCAAACTGCTGTTTGCCGAAGTGATTGGTATTATAATTCAGCACACCATTAAACCGCTTCTCTTTATTCAGTCCCAATTCGGTGAAAGAGTTCACAGCATAACCGATGTTTCCGGTAGTAATGGCCGTTTCGGATATTTTAAGCAGTCCGGTATGTCCCAAACTGCTGTCTCCGCGCCAATGAGTATTTACATTATGAGGATTTGAGTTATAGACCACGGGCAAACCGTTTTCGAGTACATTGACATCGCCGCCGGGCAATCCGATGGAAATTTCACGGGGACCATTGGCACTGGCTGCATTCAGCATGACATTTCGATTACCTTCTTCCTTAGAATTAGAAAGGACTTTGGCAGAGTCTTGTTGTGCGTGGCTGTTCAAGCAAGCGGCTGCCCATATCATAAGGAGCACGCCCATTCTGTTCATTCGCTGATTCTTGTTCATAGCATTAAATATTTTTAGAAGTTTTTCTGAGGCAAAGGTATGGGTTGTCTCACAACACTTCTAAAACATTTGTTGCATGAGATAGCTCTTTTGTTTCATCGTAACAAAAGTGCTCAATTATGTAACATTCTCAGCATACAGAAGTAATTCCGAAAGTCCTTTCACACCTCACGCATCCAAAAACCGCCATTCCATCGAAGAAAATTGTGAAAGGACTATCATTATGGTAATAATTTGTAATTTCATACTGCTACTATTTTGGTCTTCTCATATTTCAAGTGTTTTTCTAATTTATTTGACTTCAATATTCTTAATAAAACGAACCGGATTACCTGCTGCTACAGCCACAGGCGGCACATCTTTGGTTACAACTCATTCCACCAAAAGATGTCCGAATAACGTAATGTATTGATTCTGCCCGTCATTTCTTTATTTAATTATAACTACTATTTCTTTTACAAAGAGAATTCTTTTCTAATAAAATCCGATATTAAAATAGGAATATATTAGAAATAAGCTACTTATGAGCCTTTCTCATAGAACGAGGTAATGACTTGGCAACGGTCACAAATTCTGCGACTTGCGGTATGTTTCTGTCAAACAACTCTTAGTTTGTTTACAAAATTAGTACCTTCTTTTGAAAAACGAGCAATGTACCAAATAAAATTTTGTAATTTTGTGCCTGTCAGATAAAAGAATACGAATATGAACCGAATAAAAGAGGCATTGGAGTCTAAAGGCATTAGTCAAACAGAACTGGCAAATAGGCTTGGAAAAACTTTCAACATGGTCAATCTGTATGCCACTAATAAGGTGCAACCTCCTATTCCTGTACTGTATCGGATTGCAGACATCTTGAAAATAGATGTACGTGAGCTTCTTATTCCCAACAAACTTGATATAAAGTAATAAATGAATGCCTTTATTGAATAAACTATGCATAATATAATTTGTTTTGAAACGGAATGGTTATATAACAGCCACAAGGGTAATCAATTCAATCTTGAAACCAAGTTGCTTTTGGATTGTTTGAGAAATTTCTACAAATGTGATATAATACATAGACACATTTTGTATAGAGAAGATTTACAATATTATATGGACTATTTTACTACCAAACGTAAATTCGTCAAATTCGATAAATATGATATCATTTATTTTGCATGTCATGGAAGGAATCATACTATATCATTTGCGTTAGAATTTAAAAAGCAAACAGGGGCAAAATTAGTGACAGGTTACAGTTCATCTGTTGATGCAATGAGGTCGGCAATAGCGGATATGGCATATTTCAATGAGCTTATGCACATCAAGAATGTAGGCGTTATTCTCAATGATACCAGTAAAATCTGTAAGACTTACCAAACGCTATTAGAAGAACTTAAATTTACCAGAATCTGACTTTATTTGAACA
>OGDH01000211.1_pt1 | contig 13404 bp, 6 predicted proteins | sample 1570381 | NCBI WGS metagenome assembly OGDH01 (sample SAMEA2582177, study PRJEB24529) | metagenome | reverse complement strand
GTCTTCTCCAAGGCGCGCTCTGCGCTGATGGTCGTTAATGAAGCGACTTCTTCCATTCAGGCCAAGGGCACAAAGACGGTGATCGCTGCAGCCGCTGCTGCGATGATTGCCGGCGGTGCGATGGCCGCCCAGTCGACGGAAAAAACGATCGTGATCGATACGGACACGACGGTTGCCGGCGGCACCTGGAGCGCAGTTACAGGTGCCAAGCAGGAATCCGTGACGATCAAGGCGGGTACGGTGAAGCTTGAAGGCTACAACGATGCCTACGACGTGCAGGTTCTCGGTGGCTCTGTGGTTATTGACGGTTCCAAGAACACGGGTACGTGGGATAAGGCCGGTTTAGTCGGCTATAACGCCGTGAAAGGTGCCTCTGGTGATGAACCGACCGATTCGAAGACCACGCTCGTGAAGGGGGCTACAGTTACGATTACGGACTCTGCTAACTTCGGTGTCGGCGCACATGCCAAAGAAGGTTATAAGGATGCGAAGTTCGTCTTCGACGGAGCCCAAGTGACGCTCGCGGGTTCTACCAATGCGAAGGCTTCTGTGATTTTTGCAGCATCCTCCTCCAACGAAGAAGGCAATGCCGTGACATTGGCGTTGACAAACGGCACAACGCTCTCTGTGGCCAAGGATAAGTTCGGTGTTCTCAATACCCGCAAGTTGGTCGTTGACAATGCGGCGATCAACGTAAACGGCTCTCTGAGCGTCGGTGCGATTGCTCAGGGTGCGGACACTGCTACCCTCTTTGCCGGCAACGCAAACAAGACTTCGACCGCTACATTCACAAACAGTACGGTTAACGTCGGCGCGAGCGGCATGTTCTACATGGATGATGCCACGCTTGAAGACACTGCTGTTACAAACGCCGGTACGCTGGGTCTTGCCGATCTGACGGTTAAAAACTCCACGCTGACTAATGCTGCCAAGGCTACGCTTGACCCTGATACGCTCACCATGAAGAGCGGCAAGCTTGTTAATGCCGGTACGTTTGGCACCACAGCAGACACGAAGAAGGTCACAATCGGCAACACCGATGTTCTGAATGGTGCGGCAGTTGTCGAAAACTCCGGTAAGTTCAACGCCAAGGCTGTGGTTGTTGACGGTGACGGTGCATTTACCAATACCGCTGCCGGTGAACTGATTGCCGGCTCCGTGGAGATCAATAAGGGCGGCAAGCTCACGACGGCTATTTCCACAACGACGAAGGGTGCCGACGGCAAGGAAACCAAGGTTCAGAACTATCAGGTGGCTCAGACCACGGTTAACGAAGGCGGTGAACTCGCCGTTACGGCGCTGAACTCTGAAAAGTTTGACGGCATTGTGATTTATGGCAACACCACCAGTGCCGCCAAGCTGACGTTGAACGGCGGTCAGGTGACCTACCAGGGTAAGGTGTATCAGGGTAATCTCAAGCTCGGCAGCAAAGATGCGGTTGGTCAGCTCACCTTGAACAACGGTGACTACAAACTCGATACGCTCTCTGTTTGGCAAGGCACGATCTCTGGAGGCCAGGGCGCCGAGAAGTCGACTGCTACGATCGGTCAGGATGCCACGCTGACGGTGAACGCTCTGGATCTCACCAAGGGTGTTCTTAAGAATGACGGCACGCTGACTGTTACCGGTACGGCGACGGCGCAGGCCGGAGCAACAGTTACCAACAGAGGCACAATCAACGTCGGTGTTGCCAGCCTGATTTCCAAGGTTGAAGAAGCCGGCAGCAACTTCACGGCTACTGCCACTGAATTTGGTAAGGCAGCGGGTACGGCCGGCGGCACGATCGTTGATACAAGCCGTACCACCGCGATGAAGATTGGCGAACTCAATGCCATTAAGACGGCTCTTGGTATCACTGACTCGGTTAAGACGACCCTGCTTTTTGCCAATTCTTCCCTCGTTGCTGATGACGGCAAGAACCTGACGTTTAGTGATGTTGACGGCACGAAGAGCCTCAATACGGTCGCAACGTCTGATAATGCTGCAGTAACCTTCTCGAAGGATTCGATGCTCGGTGCCCTTGCCTTTGATTCCACCAAGGTGACGACCGATGTCACGATTACCGGTCCGAGCTCGGGGGCCGTGGTTCTCGCCGGTGACGCTTCCGGCAATGTCTTCACCGGTGTAGCCTCGGGTAAGGCTGTCAATGTTTCCGGCAATGTGAAGCTCGGCGCCGGCATTGACGGTGTGACGGACGCTAAGGCCATCAATGTTGCCAATAAGCTTGTTGTCGGCCAAGCAGCAAAGCTCGGTATTGATACGTCTGTCACAGCGAAGGACATCACCAACAGCGGTGCCATCACTGTCACGGGTTCGCTTGCTGCCGCTTCTCTGGCGGGCGGCACCGTGACGCTCACGGGCGGTGATCTCTATGTCGCCGGCACGGCGCCGAAGGCTGAAACCAGGGCGAGGACCTTCGCTCTGCGTGCTGCTGCACCTTCTGCAGAGGAAACGCCGAAGTATGAAACAGCCTTCGCTGTTGAAACCAAGGTTGGTACGCCGGGTACTACCCCTAACTTTGTTGTCTTTGGTACAACGGATACGGCTGTAAAGGCCAAGGCTCTCAAGGCGTTGGAAAGCGCTGAAGTGTCCGGTTCCACCGCTGTCCTCTATGTTGACAAGCATCTCAGCCTGGCAAGCGGCGCTGTTGCTCTCGGTGCTCAGGCCCCGACCTCTAACGGTACGCTGACTTCTGATATCAATACGGCTGTTGTCATTGACACGCAGGCCATTGCCGCACACAACTACGCTCCGACGGAAGGACTCTTTACCGGTGTGACCGCCAATAACGGTACGCTCAGCGGCAATGTGGTGCTGACGAACCTCACAAACAAGGCCTTCACGAAGAATGCGGACGGTTCGTTCTCTATGCTCCTCGGTGACAACGTAACGGTTGGAGCCGATAAGGTTGCAACGGATGCGGGCTTCTACATTGCAAGGTTTGATGCAGCCTCTAAGAGCCTTGTTGTTGCTGCAGACGAAACGGAACTCCAGAACCTGAAGGATGCCGGTGTCTACATCGCCGGTGCCGTTGCTCAGGATGTCCGTACGATGACCAATTCCGGCAACCAGCTTGTGCGTGACGTGATCTACGGTAATGCTGCCCATGATGCTTTCAGGGCAGGCATTGATGAACAGACCGGGGCACTCTCTGCCGCTGCGCAGCAGGTGTTGACTGATGCCGGTATCCGGTTCGACGACAATTTCAAGGATAACGAGGGACGTATCACGCTCACTGAAAATATGGGGGTGACGGCTGAAGTCGCTGCTCAGGTTCAGGCATACAACGACCAGATCACAGCAATTGTGAATGGTGCTGCTGCCTATGAAGCCGCCTCTCTGAACGCTGCTGCCAACATGGCTGTTGCGGGCGGCGCCTTCACCACGGCTCTGGACATCAACGACCAGGTGACGGCAACTCTGAACCGCCGTACCTCTTTGGCTAACCTCAACGTCTCGCGCGCTGAAGTCGGCATCACCCCCTGGGTTGATGTCTTCGGTACGACGAATGAAGCGAAGCGCCTCTACGGTTCTAACGCCGGCTACGAAGCTGATATCTACGGCGCAGTGCTGGGCTTTGACTACACCGCTTCCTGCGGCAGCGTCATTGGTCTGGCTCTCAACGTCGGTACCGCTGACGGCAACTCCGTGGGCGACGGCGTCAAGGTCGACAACGACACGGACTTCTACGGTGTGAGCCTCTACGCCGCACGTCAGTTCGGTGACTTCAACGTCCAGGCGGATTTGGGCTACACCCAGACCTCCAACGACCTGAAGACCAACGGTGCCTACGGTGCTTACTCCGAAAGCCTCGACGCTGACGTCTTCACGTTCGGTGTGGGTACTGAGTTCCTCGCTTCGGCCGGTATGGTCAACGTTGTGCCGCACGCCGGCATCCGTCTGACTACGATCGACATGGACGCGAGCAAGTTCGGTGCCGACTACGACAAGATGACGGTCTACCAGCTCCCGTTGGGCGTCACCTTCTCCGGCAACTTTGAAGCTGCCGGTTTCAAGGTCGCTCCGATGGTTGACGTCTCTGTTGTCCCGACCTTCGGCGACAAGGATGCCGTGGCTTCCTTCATCGGCCAGGATGTCACCACCCGCGTGGTTGACACCAACCCGGTGCAGGCCAAGCTCGGCGTCACAGCTCAGTCCGGTGCCTGGACCTTCGGCATCAACTATGGTCTGACGGCCGGCGGCGATGACCGCATGAACAACTCGCTCAATGCGAACGTCCGCTACACGTTCTAACCGAAAGGTTTGAACAGCAGTACTTCCGGCCGCGTTCTGCGGGAAACAGAGCCGGCCGGAAGAGCACCGAAGGGAGAGGGGAGAAAGGAATAACACTCCAGGTGAGATTCTTAATCCCGTATCCCAGATGGTGCGCCAAGCAGTATGAAGTGGTTTCCGATGAGGAAATCCCCGGTTTTGCTTGAGCCGGTTGACCCGAACTCCGAGACTTAGAGTCCGGGCGTCAAAACTCCATGTCAGGCAAATTTCACACCCCCGTTTCCCGGTTCGGAAGCGGGGTCTTTTTTTCGATTGTTGTGGTGAGAAAGACAATGACAACGTCTGAAGACGCTGCGCCGAACAGAGTCCGCCCGAATTTCGCTTCAGATGACAAACGGCGTCACGCTGCGGAATTGTTTGCTCACGGCTTTGGCTACCATAAAGCGGCCGAAATCCTGGGCTTACCGGTTTATACCGTCAGGGATTGGGCCAAGGCCTACAGGACCGGTCGTTTTGGTCTTGCGTTATCCCGCAACCAGATGCGGCACAGCGAAGAAGACCATGAAAAAGTGATTGAAATGCGTGCGCAGGGAATCTCCTGGAGGGCAATCCAGGCGCGCACCGGGATCAGTGCCTCAACCTGCAGGAAGTGGGTGATGAAACGACAGAGCAAAAAATAGCTGTTTCGAGAATCTCTTCCATCGAGCTCGGATTGTCGGCTATGCAGTGCTCGGTGTCTTCAGATTGGCAGAGGGTTCTTTGGGTAATTCAGGGTATGTCTCTTTTCATTATTATGCTGCCTTGGCAGATCTTCCGGCCGGCGGTATTTGTCAAGACAAATTGCTTGCCTTCCCCGGTGCGGGTGTAACAGATCCCGCCCTGTATGTTTACACCTGCGTATGACACTTCACGGATACCCCTTTGTTTTTAAGGCGAAATGACGGCATTGTCCGTAGCTTTCGTGAGCCTTAATTCCGGCAACACCACGGGGTAGAGGGTTTCATCCTCTGTTTTCTTCCAGGCCACAATCGCACGGATTGCGGCGCGCGTGATGCGGTAGCCTTTGGCGGTGAGCCCCGCAAGTTTCTCTTCAAAGGATTTACTGAACCGCACGATCATGTCACGGCCTTCGGGCCCGGCAATCGTGAGGCCATGCTCGGCGGGCGTAAGAAGCATTCCGGCCGTCATCGTAAAGATCCGCTGCTTGCGGGCAATAAACCAGTCAAGAAACACATCGTCGTGCCCGAGCGCCACGGCAATCTCGCGGGGCGCGGGGAAGGTGCGCGTGTCAATGCTGTGTTCTACCCCCTCCACCGTAAAGTCCGAGAGCACGCCGCTTGCCGCATGCACAAAGAGATTTGTTTTGGCGCGCGTCATCGCAACGTAGAGAACCCGCCGCGCTTCATCGTCGGGATACGTCGTGCGGGAGGCTAAAAGCCACACATTCTCAAATTCGCGGCCCTTGGCTTTATGCATCGTTGAAACCGTCACGAGCCCTCGGGCGGCCGGGTAGGTTTCTTCAAGTTTCAATTCCGTTACGGTGTCCTCGAAGTCCGAGAGATAGAGGTGTTCTGTGGGCGTGAGCCCTTCAAAGGCCTTCATGACGGTCGTCACGTTTTCTACCCAGGGGCTCCCCTGGTAGCGGTCCTTCACAAAGTCCCGGGCTTCATTCCAGACGCCTTTTTCGATGAGCCCACCGGCTCCCGCGCGTTTTTTAAGGAAATGCAGCAGTGTGCGTGTTTCCAGAAGGTCACAGAAGTTAAGCTTCTTTTCGCCTTCAATAAGCCGCACCCTGACGCCCGCATCCGCTAAAAGCACGGCGCAGAGCCGGGCTTCTTCATTGGTGACGGTTAAAAGCGCCGTTGACCCTTTGAGCGTTCCGGCTTTGAGGGCCGCGGCAATTTCTTCCGAGATAGCTGCTTCAAAGCCGGGCCTTGTGTGCCGCACAATCCGCACAATCCCGTTTTCGGTTTTCACGGCCCGGTTCGGTGTCGTTTTAAGCCGCCCGTGCAGCATTCCCGCAAAGGCGTCCGCGAGCGTGACAATCGCCGGGGTACTGCGCCAGTTTTCCGTCATCTCATAGCGGGCGGCGTCTTTGTCCAAAAGAAGCTCTTTGAGGTAGCGGGAGTCCGAGCCCCGGAAGGCATAGATGTTCTGATCGTCGTCACCTACGGCAATGACTCTCAGCGCATTATTCGAGTCAATAAGGCTCTTCACAAGCTCAAAGTCCTCACGGCTCATGTCCTGCGCTTCGTCAATTACAAGCGTGGTTTTGGCGGTACGGGCCGGATCGGCGCCCCCGGCCTTGACGAGAGCGGCCGCGCGGCTTACGACGTCCCTCGTTTCCTCCAGCGTCCCCGGGCGTCCGAGGAGGTCAAAGGCGTAGGAATGAAACGTCTTGATGTCTACGTACGCGGCCTTTTTGCCGATAAGCTCAATCAGGCGCTTTTTAAATTCGCCGGCTGCGGCCCGCGAAAACGTGAGCATCAAAAGCTGCTCGGGCCTGACGTCTTCTAAGAGCAAAAGGGCGGCGAGCTTATGCACCAGTACCCGCGTTTTTCCGCTTCCCGGGCCCGCGGCAACCACCACAAACTGCGCTTTTTCATCGATGATCGAAAACTGCGTTTCGGTGAGATCTGCAAAGAGCTTTTTAAAGCGCGCCGCGGTCATTCCGCGCCGCATTTCTTCCCGGTGGTCGGCGGCAAAGTATTTGCGCAGGAAAACGTTGTAGTCAAGCGCAAAGTAGTCGTGTACGTAGGTGAGCGCCGCTTCGTAGTCTCTCATCATGAGGTTTGCGTACTCGCCCACGATGTGAATCTGCTGCAGCTTTTGGCGGTAGTAGCCGTCAAGAAGCTTATAGTCTTCGGCCCGGTAGCGCCGTTTGGGATCGGTCACAAGGCGTGTGATGAGCATGCCTTGGTAGAGCACCATAAAGCCCCCTTGCAGCCGCAATGCCCCGGCGTCTGCCATAAAAAGGAGCGTGTTTTCGATGTCTCGGACGGTCACCTTCTGACCGTACGCCTGCTGCCGGAAGGCGTCTTCTTCCCAGGCCGTTAAAAGCCCCGTCGTGGAAAAGGTGGTTTCACGGGCGGCGCCTTCCGGGGGGGCCGCTCTGGCGGCTTTTTCAAAGGTCGTGAGAATGAATTCAGAAAGCGCGGCTTTGACGGGCAGTGACTCAAGCGCATCAGCAAAGGTCTCCGCCTTTTTGATGCGCACGACGGACGTTGCGGGAATGGCGTGGAGGTTACTCAAAACGCCGGTCCGCTTCATATGCCGCAGCAAGGTGCCGATTAAGCGCGGCGTGATGCGTGTAAGGCCCGCGGCCCCGGCAGCTGCATTAAGCGCCTTGAGGTTTACTTCCGTGACGTGCTCGGCCTTGGAGAGCTCCGTGAAAAGAAACTGCTCGAGCCTCACGGCGTCCGCGGTCTTCGTGCGGGCGTTTTTCATGAGAACCCCCGCCATGTCGTTTTCGTTACGCAGGATTCCGGCAAGTTTCAGGGCATTTACGGACTCCACAACTTTGTCGACGGGGATCCCGAGGCGGTCTGAGAGGTAGTCGGTGCGCGATTCTCCGGCATCGGCTTTACTGCGGCTGCGTTTGGAAATGAGTGCCTGCAGAATGCGGCCGGCTCTCACGCGGCTTTCATCATCCTGAAAGTAGGGGGAGACTTCCATACGCTGCCGCGCTTCCTCAAAACTCTTGGCAGCGATACTTGTGGCGTAGACGCGGCTCACATTACGGCCGCGGCGGATGTAGCCTGCGGTTTCCAAGGCAGAAAGCGCGGTTTTAATCCGTGTTTCAAGATCCGGAATCGTTTCCGTGTCCCACCCGGCGGTTCGCGCGAGTTCGAGCGCCGACACCGGGACGCTCTCCTGAGTGCGCGTCATCTGTTTGATCGCGCGCCACACGAGCTGAATATCGGCCTGCGAGAGCTTGGACTGCGTGAGCATCGCAAAGTGGCGGTCGAGGTCATCCTCATTAAAAAGCACGTAGCAGTCGGCTTCAAGGTTCGGATCACGCCCGGCGCGGCCGGCTTCCTGCACGTAGTTTTCAAGAGACGCCGAAATGTCATAGTGAATGACCAACCCCACGTCTTTTTTGTCCACGCCCATCCCAAAAGCGTTTGTGGCAGTGATCACTTGAGCTGCCCCCGAAAGAAACGCTTCCTGATGCTCGATCTTAAGCGCCGCGTCCATCTGGCCGTGGTAGGGAAGGGCCTTAAAGCCTTCAGCAGTGAGCTTTTCCGCGAGTTTTTCCGTGCCCTTGGTGCTTGACATGTAGATAATCGTCGGGCACGGATGACGGGAAAGAAGCTCCCGGACGAGCGTCATCTTTTCCGCGTCGTTTTCTGCGTGCAGCACCTTGTAGCGGAGGTTTTTGCGGGCTTCTTCGGTGGTAAAAAGCTTGAGTTCAAGTCCGAGCTTCTCCCGAAAATACTCGCAGATATCCTGAATGACTTTTTGTTTGGCGGTGGCGGTAAAGCAGGAGACGGCAATCCGGTGCCGCGCGCCCTGAAGCTTTTCAAGCCTTGCGATGAAGTCCCCGATGTAAAGGTAGTCGGTCCGAAAGTCGTGTCCCCAGGCCGAAAAGCAGTGCGCTTCATCAATCACAAAGCGCGCGATGCGGCGTGTTGAGAGCACGCGCTCGATACTTACCGAGCGCAACTGTTCCGGCGAGATGTAAAGAAGTGACGCCTCGCCTGTGACCACCGCATCAAACGCGCGGGCACGCTCCACCGGGCTTAAAAGGCCGTTTACCGTATAGGCGCCGTCAATACCTTTGGCGGTGAGGTTATCAACCTGATCCTTCATCAGCGACTGCAGCGGTGAAATGACGACCGTGAGAGACCGTGTCGCCTTTGCCTGCATCAGAGCCGGAATCTGAAAGGTAATTGACTTTCCGCCGCCCGTCGGAAAGACCGCAAGCAGTGAGTCGCCCTCTAAGGCTGCCTGCGCGGCTCTTTCCTGCAGAGGTTCTCCTCCGTAGGTGCGGAAAGCCTCAAACCCGAAAATGGTTTTAAGGCCGTGTCGGGCATTAAACGTGCGGCTGCACCAGGGGCAACCTGCGCGGCAGGGCGTGCCGCAGAGCGCGGTTAAGACGTCTTCCGCGGCCGGAAACGTTTTGACGGTCCAAAGAGGGAGCAATTCGGCAGAGTCACCCGCCGCCAAAAACGCGAGCACGAGACCGAGATCGGCGGGCTTAGTTTTAATGAGAAGCGGGAGGTTCGCGTTGGCGCAGAAGGCGTCAGGGAAGGCCTCCCGGATCGTACGGGCAAGGTTCTCTGCTGAGTCCTCGGCCGGTGTTTCACCGGCGTACGCGAAAAACCCCCGGTAGCGAATGTCACGGGAAAGAAGCGCGGCAAGGATTGTGCGGACCGCGGGCGCGAGTTTCTGCCAGGCTGTGAGTTCCTCGAAAAAGAGATCGCGGGCTTTGAGGGCGTCTGTGGCCGGGTTATTCATTTCGCCCGTGAGAAGTTTTTCGTCTTTTAGTAGCGCGTGAAAGCGCTTTTGCGGGAAAAGAAGTACGGAAAGCGCGAGCGTATCAATCCATGCGTGTCCTCCGGGCACGAGCCCGGTAAGTGCCGTCGTAAAGCGCTTATCGAGCGCAAAGACGTTGTGGCCGCACAAAAACCGCGCGTCTCTGATAAAGCCTCGTACGGATTGGGGGTTGGTCGAGTGGAGCACGTCCCCTGCGGTGTCCGCCGCACCGAAGTCAAGCAGTTCCGTCCCTGTGCCGTTTGTTTCGCAGTCAACGAAAACGACGCGGGCAAAGGCCTGAGAGGGTACTGCAGCCATCGGATCTTTGGCGGTCGTGGTCATGGCGGGATAAACGTGTTGTTATGCTCTGATTGTAGGCGGAATTGCTGTTAAAGCGGCAGATTGGCGGTGAGTTTTGTGCGGCAGTGTTGTCTTGTTGAATTTTGCGTATTAAAAATACGCATATGAAAAATACGCTGAATTAAAAGTTTCTCAACCTGTGGAACTATAGCCGCTTAGGCTGGCGTCGCAGCAGAGCTGGCGGCCGGTGTAACTTTACGGGGACGCCCGCGCGGGCGTTTCGGTCCCACAAACTCCAACTTCTGCTTTCTCGGCCTGCCGGGCTTCTTATGCTCAGGTTTATCGGGGGATTTAACCAAACCCAAAGCCGAAAGCATCTCCATCGTCCCGATCGTTGTATTTACCCACTTTCCGTCGGTGGAGTCAGGAATCGCGTTTATCTCCGCATCCTTCACAGGGCGCCAAGACTGCTCCAGGTCCTCGAGCATCTCGCCGAAAGTCATTTTGTCCAGAAGTTTTGCTTTCTCGGCCCGTCTCAGAATACGGCAGGTCAGCGTTGCGGCAATGAAATTGACGAACTCTTCACCCCACACGGAGAATGCATTCTGCACGTTACTGACGGCATTGCATTCCCTGTATTCGTCCGGTATTGCCCGCATTTTGGCAGTCCTAGAAAAACGGTGCATGGTTTTGCGCTGCTTAAGCAGATTTAACCGGGGGCCAGCCGTTTTCCCCGGGAATATTGAGCCTGGCTCGTGTTGCTTTCGGCCCGCCTGCCGCACCGCCGCAACCGGCATTTCGTTTTGCTCAAAAAGCCGGCCGTTAAACCGGCTCCGAGAGCCCTTGCCTCCCGCTAGAATTGCCCGACACACACACCACCATTAAGGCAGGTTCAGTCATGTTCGTGTTTTCTCCCGGCCAGCAGGCCGTTGTTCCCGTCTGGGGCCGCAAAGACGATTACTTTCCGGTGCACCGCATCTACTGCGTGGGCCGCAACTACCGTGCGCATGACCTCGAAATGGGCGGCACGGGTCGGTCGCTGCCGTGCTTTTTCATGAAGCCCGCGGACGCCGTTTTTCCGGTTGCCGACAACGACATCGCCGAGATCCCGTATCCCCCGATGACAAATGATCTGCACCACGAGGTGGAACTCGTGGCCGCAATCGGCAAAGGCGGCCGCAATATTCCGGTCGAAGAAGCGGCGAAACATGTCTGGGGCTGGGCCGTGGCCGTTGACCTCACGCGCCGCGATCTGCAGGCTGAAGCCAAAGCCAAGGGCCGTCCCTGGGAAGCCGCAAAAGCCTTTGACCATTCCGCGCCGATTTCCTATGTCCGTCCGGCAGCAAAGTGCCCCGCGATGGATAAGGCAGACGTCTGGCTTTACATCAATGCCGAAAAGCGCCAGAACGGCACGACGGCCGACATGATCTGGTCGGTGGCTGAAGTCATTGCCGAAATCTCGAAGTACTGGGAACTTGCCCCGGGCGACCTGATTCTTACGGGCACTCCCGGGGGCGTTGGCGCCGTCAACCGCGGTGAAACGGTCAACGCCGGCGTTTCCGGAGCCGGAGCCGTGCGCTTTAAGCTTGTGTAGGTCCGCACGCTTTCGTAACTCTTTTTTGTTGCAGGTGGAGTATGCAGCTTTCCCGCTCGCATGCTACGTTAATCGGGTGCATTGCACCGATCTGCTGGGGAATGAGCGTTCCCTTCGTGCGCCTGGTGTCCGAGCATATCGGACAGCCGGGCGGCATGATTCTTCTGTGCGGGCTTGCCTGCGTGATTCTTGCGTGTATCTTCGGCTGCCCCAGGCTCTCGCACTTTTCCGGCAAATATCTTTTCTTCGGGCTTACGACGGCGGTCGCCTGTGAGATCTGCTTTACGTGGGCTCTGGCACTTTCAGGGGGCGGCACCCAGACCGCCGAAGCCGGAATGGTCAATTACCTCTGGCCGTGCCTCACGATGGTCTTTGCCGTGATCTTTAACGGCCAGAAGGCAAAGTGGTGGATGGTGGATTGTCTTCGGGTTTATTTCCTGCATTTACGGCGTCTGCACGGTTTTATCCGGCCCCGGGGGCTTTGACTTTATGGCAATGGCCCGCAACATGGAAAGCAACCCTGCCTGCTACCTTTTTGCGCTCGGGTCGGCCCTCTCCTGGGCGGCATATAGTTCCATTACGCGGGCGCTCTCGCACGGCGCAAACCCCGTCGTCCTTATCTTTTTCATCAACACCTGCGTTTTTATCGCGATGGCGGCCGCAGGTGTCGGTGAACCCATGCATATTGACCTTGAGGGCGGTGTGGTGGTTGCGGTTGCTGCCGTGGTGATGGGCCTGGCGTACGCGCTCTGGACCATCGGCATGATGAACGGCAACATGACGGTTCTTGCGGTTGTGAGTTACTTTACGCCGGTGCTCTCCTGCATTTTCTGCTGGATGTTTCTTGGGGCGGAGCTTTCCGCCAACTTCTGGAAAGGCGTCGGCTTTGTGGTGGCGGGATCATTAATCTGCTGGGCCTCCACGGTCTTTGCTAAACCAAAGGCCTGAAAAAAGCCGGAGGCCTTTTTTAAGACTTCCGGCTTTGGCGCCACGTCTGAAGGCGGTGCTGTTAACGCATGAGCCAGGGCAGGGCGTAAAGCGCCAGAGAAATCATCACCGCCGCTCCCACAATCACCTGCCAGAGGCGGTACTCCCGGTCCATGGCCCGTTTTTCGCTTTCGGTTGCGGGAAGCTCAGCCGCACCCGTTTCTTCTGGGGAGGGCGTCATCACCGGTGCCGTGCCGCGTGTTTTGCGGCAGACGAAGTAAATCACTAGCCCCAGAACGCTCCAGATGATGCCGGTCACAAAGGCGTTTGTGTCAAGCTGCGTCATCATGTAGAGGTAAATGACCGCGGAGACCGGCGCGCCGATCATCAGCCACGGTGCCCGGTAGGGGCGTTCAAGACCGGGGCACTTCCGGCGCAGGGCCCAGGCTGCGACAATGCCGATCACGTAATAGAACAAATCGGCAAAAAGCGAAAGCGACGCAATGTAAATGAGCGAGTCCGTTGCAATCAGCGCAAGCGTCAGAATGCCGAGCGCAATGACCGCAACGTAGGGCGTTTGAAAGCGTTTGCTTGTTTTGGCAAAAACGGCCGGCATCACGCCGTCGCGGGCCATCGTAAAGAGGTAGCGGCTCGTGGTGGCGGTGGAGGCGTTAAGCGTCGAGAAGTCCCCGCCGAAGGCAATGCCCGCGGCTAAAAGTGCGAGCGGAAAGCCGAGAATACCTGCTGCAGCCATGGCGTCGGCGTAGGGAGCCTGCGCGGTTGCCAAGCCCGCGAGCTTGTCAACAGGCGTAATGCCGATCAAGAACCACTGGAAAAGGGCGTTGACGGCGAACACAACGAAGGGCGCCAAA
>OGDH01000201.1_pt1 | contig 13575 bp, 9 predicted proteins | sample 1570381 | NCBI WGS metagenome assembly OGDH01 (sample SAMEA2582177, study PRJEB24529) | metagenome | reverse complement strand
TCGACCGCATCCACACCACCGCCGGCAGTCACAGCCGCGTGATGTGCATCGAGATCATGGGCAACAAGGCGGGCTGGCTTACCCTGTACTCCGGCATTGCCGGCGGTGCGGACATCATCCTGCTGCCCGAGCTGCCCTACGATATCGACCGCGTATGCGAGGCCGTGGAGCGCCGTGCCAAGAAGGGTTCCAACTTCTCTATCCTTGCCGTGGCCGAGGGTGCCATCAACACCGAGGAAGCCCGCATGAAGCGCAAGGACTGGATGGCCAAGCGTGCCGAGGCCGGCCTTGGCACCACCGCCACCAACCGCATTGCACAGGCCGTGCAGAAAAAGACCGGCATGGAGACCCGCGTGTGCATCCCGGGTCATATGCAGCGCGGCGGCAGCCCCAGCGCCTACGACCGTGTACTGGCCACCCAGTTCGGCAGCTATGCCGCACAGCTGGTGGAGGTGGAGCGCTACGGCGTGACCGTGGCCATGGTGAACCGCCGGGTGACCGAGAACCGTCTGGCAGACATTGCCGGTAAGACCCGCAATGTGCCCGAAAACTGCGAACTGCTGAGCGTGGCACGCCGCATGGGCGTCTGCCTGGGCTGAACACCGCTTTTCCGTGCAGCTGCCGCCTGCTCCCGTAGCCAGCAGCGCTGCCCGGGCCGCCGTTTCTGCCGCAGCGTAAAAAATATTTTCACATGCCAAAGGGGCTGCCGCACAGCATTGTGCAGCAGCCTTTCCTGTTTCTGCCTATTTCTTAGCGGTTGGTCACATCATGCCGGGTGGGCGAGCCCTCGGCAAAGGCGGCGGCGCTTTCCAGCACACCGCGCACCATGCTCTTCACGTCCTCGTAGGTGTAAAAGGCAGTGTGGTCGGTCAGGATCACGTTGGGCATGGCGCGCAGAGCGGCCAGCTCCGGGTTGGGGATCACATCGCCCATGCGGTCGTAGTAGTACAGGCCGTTCTCGTTTTCCAGCACGTCCAGACCGGCAGCGCCCACCTGCCCGCTTTCCAGCGCAGCCAACAAAGCATCGCTGTCGATCAGCTTGCCGCGGGCGGTGTTCACAATGGTCACACCGGGCTTCATCTTGGCAAAGGCCTCGGCATTGAGCAGGTGGTGGTTTTCCTCGGTAGCGTTGGTGTGCAGGGTGATGACATCACTCTCGGCAAGCAGGGTCTCCAGCGGCACATACTTTGCGATCTTCTTCACCTCGTCGTTCTGGTACAGGTCGTAGGCCAGCAGCTCACAGCCAAAGCCGGACAGGTGCTTCAGCACGGTCTGCCCGATGCGCCCCGTGCCGATAACGCCCACGGTGCAGTTGGAGATATCCCGGCCGATCTTGCCCTTCAGGGAATAGTCCTGCACTTCACCGCGCTTGAGGATGTGCCCCGCCTTGCGCAGGCTCATCAGCATGAGCATAATGGCAAAGTTCGCCACACCGTTGGGGGGATAATCCACATTGGAAACCTTCATGCCCAGCTCCCGCGCCTTTTCCAGATCCACATGGTCGTAGCCGATGGAGCGGCAGCAGACCGCCTTTACCCCAAGGTCGTGAAAGCGCTGCAGCATGGGTGCGCTCATATCACAGGGGGTCAGCGATACCGCATCGTAGCCTGCGGCCAGCTGGGCGTTCTCCATGGTAGGATACGCCTCGGTATAGCCGTACTCGATGCCCCGCTGCTTTGCCAGATCCTCCAGAATACCCTGCTCATCGTAGGGGCGCAGGGTGTAGAAAAACACTTTGACTGCCATAAAATTCTCCTTCCGATCCTTCTTTACTAAAATGCGTGCCTGTGCAGCGCGTCCTGCACCGAGCGCCTGCACCTTTATAAGTATGCCTTTATTGTAGCACGTTTGCGGGAGGAGGACAGCTTTTTTAGGGTGAATTTTGTTCATTTTGCTGTTGAAGCTGCGTTTTCTGTCCCAAGTGCGCAAAAAAGGTTGTCAAAACAGAAAAAACAGGGTATGATAGGAGCTGGATCGCAAAGCTGCGGTCCTTCAATATTGTTAAAGGAGTGTGCTTTGTTATGCGCGCCTATGAACGACTGCTTGATTACGTCAAGGTCTACACCACCTCGGACCCGGAGTCCGGCACCCATCCTTCCGCTGCGCGGGAGTTTGATCTGGCTCACAAGCTGGTGGAGGAATTGAAGGCTCTGGGCGTAGAGGATGCCCGGGTGGACGAGCACTGCTACGTCTACGGTTCCCTGCCCGCCACCCCCGGCTGCGAGGAAAAGCCCGCGCTGGGTCTGATTGCCCACATGGACACCGCCCCGGATGCCAGCGGCGAGAACGTGAACCCCATCCTGCACGAGAACTATGACGGCGGCGATGTGGTGCTGCCCGCCACCGGCAAGGTGATGAAGGTCTCCGCCTTCCCCTTTCTTGCCTCCATGAAGGGCGAGACCCTGATCACCACCGACGGCACCACCCTGCTGGGTGCAGACGACAAGGCCGGTGTGGCTGAGATCATGACCGCTGTGGAGACCGTTATCCGCGAGGGCCGCCCCCACGGCAAGCTGTGCATCGGCTTTACCCCGGACGAGGAGATCGGCGAGGGTGCCGACCTGTTCGATATCCCCGGCTTTGGTGCAGACTTTGCCTACACGGTGGACGGCGGCGATGCCGGTGACATCGAGTACGAGAACTTCAACGCTGCTGCTGCCACTGTGACCATCCACGGCTTCTCGGTGCACCCCGGCTCCGCTAAGGACACCATGATCAACGCTTCCAACGTTGCCATGGAGTTCCACGGCGCCCTGCCTGTGATGGCACGTCCCGAGACCACTGAGGGGCGTCAGGGCTTCTACCACCTGTGCCAGATGTACGGCGACGTTACCACCGCAAAGCTGGGCTACATCCTGCGCGACCACGATGCTGCCAAGCTGCAGTTCAAAAAGGACAATATGCAGGACATTGCCGATTACCTGAACGGCAAGTACGGCGCAGGCACCGTGGAAGTGGAGATCAAGGACAGCTACCGCAATATGCTGGAAAAGATCAAGCCCCACTTCCACCTCATCGAGACCGCCCGCAAGGCTGTGCGCATGGCCGGTCTGGAGCCGGTGGAGGTGCCCGTGCGCGGCGGCACCGATGGCGCTACCCTGAGCTGGATGGGTCTGCCCTGCCCCAATCTGGGCACCGGCGGTTTCAACTTCCACGGCGTATGCGAGTGCACCACCGTGGAGCGGATGGACCGCTGCACCGAGATCGTGCTGAATATCATCTCCCTGTACGCAGAGTGATCTGCCGAAAGCCAGAATAATCATTTCTTATCAAAAAACGGCGGCTGCACTGTGCTTTGTGCAGCCGCCGTTTTTTCATTTAACCTACATTGATATGCCCCACCGGCATGATCTTGCGCTTGTTGTCGTCCGGTTTGGCGGTCAGGCTCATGGCAAAGGCCACCGGGCCTACACGGCCTATGAACATAACCAGCATATACAGGATCTTTGCCCCGTTGTTCAGCTGGCTGGTCACGCCCACAGAAAGGCCCACCGTACCAAAGGCCGAGCAGGACTCGAAGATGGCATCCACCACGGACACGGCGTCCGAGGTGTTGTAATACACCACAATGGCCGAGCCGATGACCGCCACAGCGCCCAGCACGATAATGGTCAGGGCGCGGTAGACCGTCTTGGACTCGATATGATGGTCCGCGATCACGCAATCGTCGCGCCCTTGCGCCACGCTGCGGATAGTCAGAATGATGACCGCGAAGGTGGTCACCTTCACGCCGCCGCCGGTAGAGCCGGGCGCTGCGCCGATGAATTGCAGCACGCTCATAAGCAGCTTGCTCAGGGTGCCGCAGGAGGCCAGGTCCACGGTGTTCATGCCGGCGGTACGGGTGGATACCGACTGGAACAGCGAAGCCATCACCTTGCCGGGCACCGACAGCCCACCCAGCGTGGCGGGGTTGTTCCACTCCATCAGCCCCAGCCCCAGTGCACCGCCCAGCCACAAGATCACCGAGAAGGAAAGCACCACCTTGGCGTGCAGGGACAGGCGACGTTTTTTATACCACTGGCACAGTTCCACCCAGACCATAAAGCCCAGACCGCCGGAAATGATCATGAACATGATCACTGCCTGCACATAGTAGTTGTTGACATAGGGGGCCAGCGAGGAGTACGCTCCGAACCGTCCGAACAGGTCGAAGCCCGCATTGCAGAAGGCCGAAATGGCGGTAAACACGCTGATCCAGACGCCCTCCAGCCCGAACTGCGGCACAAAGGCGAACAGCAGCAGCAGAATGCCGATGCCTTCAAACATCGCTGCCAGCCCCACCACGATCTTCAGCACGCTTTTGGCCTGATCGTAGCCGTCTGCCGAGACACTCTCGCCCAGCAAGCGCAGGTCCCGGAAGCCCATACGCCGGCGCATGGCCAGTGCAAAAAAGCTGGTAAGGGTAACAAGGCCAAGGCCGCCCACCTGAATAAGCAGCAGCACCACCGCCTGTCCGAACCATGTGAACTGCGTCCACGTATCCCGCACCACCAGACCGGTGACGCAGGTGGCGCTGGTGGCTGTGAACATGGCATTGAGCACGTCCAGCCGTCCGTGCCTGCTGGCAATGGGCAGAGTGAGCAGCAGCGTGCCCAGCGCGATGACAGCAATAAAGCTGACGCAGATGATCTGGGTCGGGGTGCTCAGTCCCAGCTTTCTTCGCCGAACTGACCTCTGGTGCCGCAGCTTTTTGCGGATATTTTTTATCTTTTCCATAGCATCCTCCCTGCGCAGCACGCAGCCGCTTTGCATTCCTTTATAGCATACACCATTTTGCCCGCAGGTTCAACTTGATTTTACAGCCCGGTTGCGGTATTATAATAAGGTACTGCGTTTTTGGGGGCGTTCTGCCCCAAGGATGCAGAACTGTGTCTCCGTAGCTCAGCTGGATAGAGCGTCCGCCTCCTAAGAATTCGGTCAACCTGATACCTTAGGTGCAGAAGTGATTGCTCTATTCAAAAGCAAAACCGAGAATCACGGTTTTCTCAACAAATTTTGATGCAACAAGTTTAACACCGTTCCGGCTGCAACGCAGTCGGTCACTTCGGTGTGAAAATCATTCTGCATATTCGTTTCCAAGCACGTTGAATTTCAAAAAATCAACGATAATACATAATATGCCTCAGTAGCTTAGCTGGATAAAGCGCCTCCCTCCTAAGGAGGAGACCGCAGGTTCGAATCCTGTCTGGGGTATCCCTTTAAGAAAATGCGAAGGTCATTTTTCCATGTGAAAGACGATCTTCGCATTTTTCATTTTGAACCTATCACCAAAATTAGCCAGCTAATGCCATTAGCAGAATTTTCGGTTCCAGCTAATAAAATCAGGCTTCCAGCTAATGAAGCCCCATAAAGCACCTTTTGGACTCTGTTTCCCGGCTCTCTGCTAAAATTGGCAGCCGCTTTTCTGTAAATCCATGTAAATACACGATAATTTGTGTAAATCTATTTTCCACATTCCTGCCTGAAACCGTGTAAATCACTTTTCTCCATACATAGCGCGTTCACTCGCTGTTCTCTCGGAACAGAAAGAGGAACGCGCTTTTTTGTTTTCGGGCTGAACTTCCCGAATCCACCAAAGGAGGGTTTACCGATGAAAAAAGTTCTGACCGTGACGTTTGACAGCTGCAAGCTCCGCACCCTTCTGCGGTGAGATCGTCTGTGCCGACATCGGCATCCGGGACGAATGGCACCCGGCAGGTCTTGCACAGCTTTAAACGCGGAATTTTGCCCTTACAAAAAAGCACTTTCCCTTATATTTGCATTGCAAATAAGGGAAAGTGCTTTTGTCTTGCTCACTATGAGGTTACGATCGCAAAGGATACGGTCAACTCCCAATAGCGAAAAGATAATACGGCAGCCTTCACTTTTTCAGCACTACGCACTCATAGGGGCGCAGCGTGTCGGCGGTGTCGGGGTAGTTACCCAGCAGTTTCTCGGCATCGGTCCAGCCTACGGGCAGGGGCTTGGCAATTTCCCGCTCCCGCAGGTTGCAGAGAACCAGCAGCTCCGTCTCGCCGTCGTACCGGCGATAGGCTAACAAATCCGCGTTGTCGGGGTACAAGAACTCGATTTTTCCCGCACTGATGACCGGCATTTTCTTGCGCAGGGCCACCAGCGTTTTGTAAAAGCTGCGGATGGAATCCGGGGCGTCCATTTGGGCAGCGGCGTTGATGGCCTTGTAGTTGTCGGCAATGCCGATCCACGGCGTACCGGTGGTAAACCCGGCGTTCTCGCTCGCGTCCCACTGCATCGGGGTGCGGCTGTCGTCGCGGCTGCGCTGGGCGATAATGTCCAGCGTCTCGGCCTCGGTCTTGTCCTGCTCTTGCAGGATCCTGTAGTAGTTGAGGCTCTCGACGTCGCGGTACTGCTCGATTTTCGTGAAGTGCGGGTTCGTCATGCCCAGCTCCTCACCCTGATAAATGTACGGTGTACCGCGCATAAAGTGGATGGCCGCCGCCAGCATCTCGGCGCTTTCCTTCCAGTAGGTCGTGTCGCTGCCAAAGCGGCTGACCGCACGGGGCTGGTCGTGGTTGCACCAGAACAGCGCATTCCAGCCGCCGTGGGCCTGCATCCCCTCCTGCCAGGTCTGGAACAGTTTCTTCATGGCGAGGTAATCAGGCTCCCTCAATTCCCACTTTTGCCCGTCCTTGTAGTCGACCTTCAGGTGGTGGAAATTGAAGCACATCGTCAGCTCGTGGTTGCCCTCAGCGGTGTAGCCGATGCAGTTTTCCAGCGTGGTGGAGGACATTTCACCAACGGTTATCATACCGTCGATGCCGCCCGCGGCGACCAGCTCCTTCAGGTACTTGTGGACGTTGCGGCCATCGGTGTAGAAGCGGCGGCCGTCGCCCTCAAAATCGTCCTCATAGACCTCCGGCTTGGAAATGACGTTGATGACGTCGAAACGGAAACCCTTGATGCCCTTCGCCTTCCAGAATCGCAGGATGTCGGCCATTTCCTCTCGCACGGCGGGGTTCTCCCAGTTCAGGTCGGCTTGCATCACATCGTACAGGTGCAGATACCACTTGCCGAGCCATGGTACATATTCCCACGCAGGGCCGCCGAATTTCGACACCCAGTTCGTCGGGCAGCAGTCGGGCGTGCCGTCCTTGAAGATGTAATAGTCCTGGTACTTTTTGTCGCCCGCCAGTGCTTTTTTGAACCACTCATGCTCGGTGGAGGTGTGGTTGAACACCATGTCCAGCATCAGGCCGATGCCGCGCCTGTCCGCCTCGCGGATAAGCTCCTCCAGATCCTCCATCGTGCCGTAGCGCGGGTCAACGGCACGGTAGTCGGCCACATCATAGCCGTTGTCGCGCTGGGGCGAGGGGAAGAACGGCGTCAGCCAGAGATAGTCAACGCCCAGGTCGGCGAGGTAGTCCAGTTTCGCGGTGACCCCCTTCAAATCGCCGAAGCCGTCACCGTTCGAGTCCATGAAGGATTTCGGGTAAATTTGGTAGACAACTTTATCTTTAAAATCATTCATGGTACACACCTCACAAAATCAGGCAACGCCTTTTTTCTTGCCGACGATGACGGTCAGCACAAAGGGGACGACGATGGCAATAGCCATGCACAGCGCAAAGCTGAGCATATAGGCGGGCTGGATTGACAAAATACCAGGGATGCCGCCGACACCGATGGCGTTGGCCGTGGTGGAAGTTGCCACACAGACGACCGCTGCAATGGCAGATCCAATCATGCCGCAGATAAACGGGAAGTGGAATTTCAGGTTGACGCCGAACATAGCGGGCTCGGTAACGCCGAGGTAGCAGGAGATGCAGGAGGGAACGTTGACTTCCTGAGCGGCAGCATTCTTGCGCTGCAGATAGATCATACCGAGGACGGCGGAGCCCTGCGCAATGTTGGACAGCGCGATCATCGGCCACAGCATCGTACCGCCGAAGTCGGCGATCAGCTGCATATCGATGGCGTTGGACATGTGATGCAGGCCGGTGATGACCAGCGGGGCATAAACAAAACCGAAGATTGCGCCAAAGACCACGCGGAAGGAGCCGGAAATGCCGGCGTAGACGATGTCAGAAATGAAGGTGCCGATCTTCCAGCCGATGGGGCCAAGGACAGTGTGGGCGATGATGACGGACAGCACCAGACTGCAGAAGGGCACCACGATCATGGAAATGACCGCCGGGCAGATCTTGCGGAAGAATTTTTCTAGATAGACCAGCGTGAACGCGGCCAGCATGGCGGGAATGACCTGCGCCTGATAGCCAATCATGTTGATGGTGAAGAAGCCAAAATCCCATTTGGGGATATCTGCCGCTGCAGTAGAAGCCACGGCGTAAGCGTTGAGCAGCTGGCCGGAGACGAGCGTCAGGCCGAGGACGATGCCCAGGCTTTGGGTCGTGCCCATTTTCTTTGTGACAGACCAGCAGATGCAGACCGGCAGCATATGACTGCTCCCGCAACACAGTTCGACGCGCATTGGCGGAGCTGGTAGCCGACGGCTATGTGCAGACCATGCAGGGGCGCGGCGTGCGGGTCATCTACCAGCCGGTGGGAAAGACGACCTTTACCATCGGCGGAATAGAGACCTTTCAGGAGACCGCTAACCGCAATCGTCTGCAAGCCGTTACCCGCATCATTCGGTTTGAGACCATCACCGCAACGGAACAGTTTGCCGCGGAAAGCGGATTTTCTGAGGGCGATGAATTGTGGGCGGTACAGCGTGTGCGTTATCTGGACGGAAAAGCACTGATTCTGGACATCAACTACTTTTTAAAGGAATTTGTACCCGGACTGACAGAGGAAATCGCATCCCATTCCATCTATGATTTTATTGAAAACGTGCTTGGAATGCAGATCATCACCAGCAAACGGCGCATCACGGTGGAACACGCAACTGCCCGTGATGAAAAGCTGCTGGATATGGACGGCTATGATTGCGTGGCAGTGGTGGTAAACCAGACCTTCAACTCGGACGGGATGCTGTTCGAGTACACCCAGTCCCGCCACCAACCGGACTATTTCTGATTTCAGGACATTGCCACGCGGAAAAAGTGAGCGGCAGACACCCGGCGCAGGGGGATCCACCTGGGATTTTGCGCTGGGCCGGGGCTCCGGCAAAATGGGTTTTAGGGTGTCCCTGAATCAGAATCTGTTTTATAGATGCAATGCTTGCTAACCATCGCTTATGCTCTGGTTACCCCCTTCGGGGGCTTTGTACTGCTGACAGGGTGCGGCTGCGCTTGGCAATGTACAGGGGATGGGATAGCAATTCCTGACCGTATCTTTTTGTTAATAACTAGCTCGTTTATATACACAAACCGAGTCAAAAGCCGTTTTGCAGAACACTTTACCGGGAGAGTTGACAAACCCGCCGTTTTTGCGTATTATAATAGGAACAAGGGGGTCGTGTGCCCCTTTGGCAAAAAGCGAACAGCCTTGACGAGGAGAGTACGCCCCGCCTGCGCCTGACAGAAAGCCCGAAGGATGGAACCGGGCAGGTGAGCACGGGGTGGAAGATGGCCTCTGAGCTGTGGGGGTGAAGCGGCACGCCGCCAAGCCCCCGCCGGGTGCGCCCGTTACCGCGCAGAGGCCGGGTTCATCCCGGCACGCAAGGCCATGCCTGCAAGGGCGCGGCGAAGCAAGGTGGTACCACGGAAGTTCAGCTCCCGTCCTTGTCCGGTGCATTCCGGCAGGACGGGAGCTTTTTTGTGACACAGCCACAACAGAAAGGAAGAATCATCCCCCATGAGCGAACACAACACATTCTACATCACGACCCCCATCTACTACCCCAGCGACAAGCTGCACATCGGACACAGCTACACCACCGTGGCCTGCGATGCGCTGGCCCGCTTCAAGCGGATGCAGGGCAAGGAAGTCATGTTCCTGACCGGCACCGATGAGCACGGCCAGAAGATCCAGGACAAGGCCGCCGATGCAGGCGTGACCCCCAAGGAGTACGTTGACCGGATCGTTGCCACCGTCAAGGATCTGTGGAAACTGCTGGATGTCAGCTATGACCGCTTCATCCGCACCACCGATGACTACCATGTGGAGACCTGCCAGAAGATCTTCACCCAGCTGTATGAGCAGGGCGATATCTACAAAGGCGAGTACATCGGCCACTACTGCAAGCCCTGCGAGAGCTTCTGGACCGACAGCCAGCTGGTGGACGGCAAGTGCCCCGACTGCGGCCGCGAGGTCTATGATGCCCACGAGGAGGCTTACTTCTTCAAGACCGGCAAGTATGCCGACCGCCTGCTGAAGTACTACGAGGAGAATCCCCAGTTCATCCAGCCCGAGAGCCGGAAGAACGAGATGATTGCCTTTATCAAGCAGGGCCTGCAGGACACCTGTGTTTCCCGCACCTCTGTCAAGTGGGGCATCCCCGTACCCTTTGACCCCAAGCACACCATGTATGTCTGGGTCGATGCGCTGAGCAACTATATCTCTGCGCTGGGCTACGGCAACGAGACCTACCACGATTACAACAAGTTCTGGCCTGCTGACCTGCACATGGTGGGCAAGGAGATCCTGCGCTTCCACACCATCCTGTGGCCCGCCATGCTGATGGCTCTGGATCTGCCGCTGCCCAAGCGCGTGTTTGGCCACGGCTGGCTGCTGATGAACGGCGGCAAGATGTCCAAGTCCGTGGGCAACGTTGTGGACCCCGTGGTCCTGTGCGACCGCTACGGCGTGGACTCCATCCGCTACTTCCTGCTGCGTGAGATCCCCTTTGGCAACGACGGCATGTTCACCAACGAGGCCCTGATCAACCGCATCAACAGCGACCTGGCCAACGACCTGGGCAACCTGCTCAGCCGCACCGTTGCCATGTGCGAGAAGTACTTCGGCGGCACGGTCCACAAGTCCGCTGGCACCGAGGCCATCGACACGGAGCTGGAGGCCATGGTCAATGAGCTGCTGGGCAAGGTCACTGCCGACATGGACAACCTGACCATCCCCCAGGCCCTGATGGAGATCTTTGCCGTGATCCAGCGCGCCAACAAGTATATTGACGAGACCGCTCCCTGGGCTCTGGCCAAGGATGAGGCCAACAAGGCCCGTCTGGAGAGCGTGCTCTACCACCTGTGCGAGGCACTGCGTGTGGCAGGCATCCTGCTGAACGCTTACCTGCCCTCCACCGCTCCCAAGATGATGGATCAGCTGGGCCTGTCCACTGCCGACATCGACCTGAGCAAGGCTGCTTACGGCGTGCAGGAGACCTACACCGTCCACAAGGGCGATGCCCTGTTCCCCCGCATTGACGTGGCCAAGGAGATTGCCCACCTGAAGGAAGAGGATGAGAAGCGCAAGGCCGCTGCCGAAGCTGCCAACAAGGCCAAGGCCGAAGCCGAAAAGGCTGCTGCCGCCCCCGCCGCAGAGGAGAGCACCGTTGATTTCACCCACGAGGAAGAGATCGACTTTGACACCTTCTGCAAGGTGGAGCTGCGCGTGGCCGAGGTGCGTGCCTGCGAGAACCTGAAGGAGAGCAAGAAGCTGCTCCACCTGACCGTGTTTGACGGCGAGCGTGAGCGCTGCATCCTGTCCGGCATTGCCAAGTGGTTCAAGCCGGAGGATCTGATCGGCAAGAAGATCGGCATCGTCTGCAATCTGGCCCCCCGCCCCATGCTGAAGGGCAAGTATGTCAGCGAGGGCATGATCTTTGCTGCCGACACCGCTGACGGCGGCTGCTCCATCGCCTTCTACGGCGACAACACCCCCGTTGGCAGCCGCATCCACTGAGCCATGGAGACACAGCTGAGCCGCGCCGAAAAGCTGGACCGGCTTTTCGGCACACCGGCCTTTGCCGTTATCATTGCCATTCTCTGCAACGCCATGTGGGGTTCGGCTTTTCCTTTCATCAAGCTGGGCTACCGGCTCTTTGCCATCGACACCGCTGACACGGCCTCCATTCTCTGCTTTGCAGGGGTGCGGTTCATGCTGGGCAGTGTGCTGGTACTGGGCGGCAGCCTGCTGCTGGAGGGCAGGCTCCCCGCCATGCCCAAAGGGAAGATCCTGGCCGAATGCTGTGCATTGGGCCTGTGGCAGACCACAGCGCAGTATGCCTTTTTCTACAGCGCTGTTGCCCTGCTCACCGGTGCCTTTGGGGGCATCCTGAACAGCACCCAGAGCTTTCTGGGGGTCATCTTCGCCCATTTCCTTTACGGCAGGGCTGACCGCATGACCCCGGCCAAAGCGCTGGGCTGCGGCATCGGCTTTGCGGGCGTTCTCATCGCCACGTTGGGCAACCACGGCGGCGGCAGCGCCCGGGGCGTAGCCTACATGCTCATTGCCACCGTCCTCTTTACGCTGGCAGGCCCCTGGAACAAATCCGTCACCCGCCGGGCAGACAGCTTTGCCGTCTGCTTTGTGAACCTGTTCGTGGGCGGTGCGGCCCTGTTCCTGCTGGGCGCTGTTCTGGGCGGACGGCTGGAACACTGGTCTGTGCTCAGCGTGCTGGATCTGCTGGCGCTGGCCTTCATCTGCGGCGCGGGCTACATCGTCTGGGCCCTGCTGATGAAGAACAACCCCGTCAGCCGGATCGCCATCTTCGGGTTCGTGAACCCGGTGGTGAATGTCCTGCTCAGCGCCCTCATCAATGGGGAGCCGCTGTTCCGGTGGCAGTATCTGGGGGCGCTGGTTCTGGTCTGCATCGGCATCTGGCTGGTAAACAAGGCCCCCGCCAAAAAGGAGCGTGCCCTGTAATATGGAATACCCCATCTTTGACACCCACGCCCATTACAGCGCCCGCGCCTTTGACGCGGACCGCTTTGCCCTGCTGGACAGCCTGCCCGGCAAAGGGGTGGTGGGCGTGTGCGAGCAGGCCACCCATTCGGGCGATGCGCCCAAGGTGCTGGAGCTGGCCCACAAATATCCCTGGGTGTACGCCGCCGTCGGCATCCATCCGGAGAGCCTGCTGGCCCCGGAGGATTGCGGTGAGGAAGGCCCCGCCCCTACTGTTTCGGTATACGGCGGCGACTGGGCCGCAGAGATGCGTGCCCTTGCCCCCTATTACGAGGACCCCAAGGTGGTGGCTGTGGGGGAGTGCGGGCTGGATTACCACTGGCCCGTGCCCAAGGATGCCCAGCTGGCGCTGTTTGAGGCCGAGATCCGGCTGGCGCTGGAACTGGACAAGCCCATCATCGTGCACGACCGCAGCGCCCACGCCGATGTCTACGCCCTGCTGAAAAAATACCGGCCCAAAGGCATCGTCCACTGCTATTCCGGCAGCGCCGATGACGCGCTCTGGCTGGCAGAGCAGGGGCTCTACATCGGCTTTGGCGGGGCCTGCACCTTCAAGGGTGCCAAGCGTGCCGCCAAGGCCATTGCCGCCCTGCCGCTGGAACGCATCGTCCTGGAAACCGACTGCCCCTATATGGCCCCGGAGCCTGTCCGCGGCACCCGCTGCGACAGCTCCCTCATCCGCTATGTGGGCGAGCATATCGCCAGCGTCAAGGGTGAGGAACCGGAGCAGGTGTTCCGCCAGACGGCAGAGAACGCCTGTCAGGTGTATAACCTCTCCGTCTGAAACCGGCAGCAGCCGTGCATAGAGGGCAGGTTGGACAGAGCAGGCCTATCCGTTATCTACAAAAGCATTATGCT
>OGDH01000189.1_pt1 | contig 13861 bp, 7 predicted proteins | sample 1570381 | NCBI WGS metagenome assembly OGDH01 (sample SAMEA2582177, study PRJEB24529) | metagenome | reverse complement strand
TGCTGAATCGCGGTTGTGTGGATGTGTCCGTTTCACCTGCTCAGAAAGATTCTTTGCCGACAGTGCGTTGTACTCCGGTTTCAGATTATTACCGGGTTTGTAATCGGGCGGTGAGCCGTAACCCGCAGGCAGGGAAATTGGAAATCACCCGCAACTGGCTTTCCAATGGCAATGTAATAACGGTTTCGGGCAATGTGTCCCGACCCTATACAGGACAGGTGAATATTTATACTTCCAAAGACTTTTTCTTCCATACGTTTATCCAACGGTTGAAAGAGAAGGGAATTACCTCCGGTGTGCATACTTATGCAGATTGCCCCGTCATCCATGACAGCATTGCAACCTTTTGCACCATCAGAAGACCCATCAGACAGGTATTGGAACGTGCCTTGAAGAAGAGTGATAACCTGTGTGCCGAATCCATGTTTTATCACCTTGCCGCGCAACATGCCCCACACCATCGGGTGACTGCCGATGACGGGACGGATGCCATCGCCGATTTTATGAAGACCGTGCTCGGTTTTAATCCCGATAACTATAAAATTGTAGACGGCAGCGGCGTTTCCTTATATAATTATATCTCTCCGCGATTGTTGCTGGAGTATTTGAAGTATGCCTATTATCACCGGGATATCTTTTTGCCGCTGTATGATGCCCTTCCCATTGCCGGAGTGGACGGCACATTGCAATACCGTATGAAGCAAACCAAGGCCCGGGGGAATGTTCGTGCCAAGACCGGCTCGGTGACCGGAGTGAGTTCTTTGGCCGGATATGTGAAAGGGGCCGACGGGCATCAGCTGGCTTTTGTCATCATTAATCAGAACGTGCTGAAATTAAGCCGTGCGCGTGTTTTCCAAGATAAAGTTTGCGACATCCTTTCCCGATAGCGGCGATGAGTTGCCCGGAGTGTGACGTATTTGGGAATAAGTGAAAGTGATTTTGCTGTAAACTGGACAAAATTTACACCTTTTCTGAACGATTACTGTATCTTGAAGTGGTGGATGTTTTGTAATTTTGCCCGAACAGAAAATCAAATGAATACCATCAAACACATATAAATAGCGTATGAAAACAAATTATGAAATTCGCTATGCCGCTCATCCCGAAGATGCCAAGCATTATGATACTGCAAGGATACGCCGCGACTTTCTGATAGAAAAGGTTTTTTCGGACAATGAGGTTAATATAGTGTATTCTATGTACGACCGTATGGTGGTAGGGGGAGCCCGGCCCGTAGGTGAAGTACTGAAGCTCGAAGCCATCGAGCCTTTGAAAGCTCCTTATTTTTTGACCCGTCGCGAAATGGGTATATTCAATGTGGGAGGTCCCGGTATGGTAAGAGCCGGTGATGCCGTGTTTGAATTGGATTATAAGGAAGCTCTTTATTTGGGAGCGGGAGACCGTGAAGTGACTTTTGAAAGCAAAGATGCCTGCCTGCCCGCCAAGTTTTATTTCAATTCCACTACCGCACATCGTAATTATCCCGATAAAAAGATTACCAAGGCAGATGCCATCGTTGCCGAAACGGGCTCGTTGGAAGGCTCTAACCATCGTTGCATTAACAAGATGTTGGTAAGTCAGGTGTTGCCTACTTGTCAGTTGCAGATGGGAATGACGGAGCTGAAACCGGGAAGCGTGTGGAATACCATGCCTGCACATGTGCACAGCCGCCGCATGGAAGCCTATTTTTATTTTGAGGTTCCCGAGGAACATGCTGTCTGCCATTTTATGGGAGAAGTGGACGAGACACGGCATGTGTGGATGAAAGGAGAGCAGGCTGTCCTGTCTCCCGAATGGTCTGTTCACAGTGCCGCTGCTACGCATAATTATACCTTTATCTGGGGAATGGGTGGTGAAACTCTTGATTGTGGGCTCGATTATTTATGCCTGAGGCATGGCATGAAATAATAAAAATGCGATGTAAAAAAGAGTTTTATTAAATGTTTTGTGTACGATAACGGAAGATTTTTATTACCTTTGGGCATCGTAATGGATAAGAAAATACAAGAAATAAATTATTATACTAATAACATTAAATTAATTACTATGGTGAATTTTTCATTGGAAGGTAAGGTAGCTCTTGTAACAGGCGCTTCTTACGGAATTGGTTTTGCTATTGCATCGGCTTTTGCTGCAGCAGGTGCCACTATTGTTTTCAACGATATCAAGCAGGAATTGGTAGACAAAGGCTTGGCTGCTTATCAGGAAAAAGGTATCAAGGCTTTCGGTTATGTTTGTGACGTTACCAGCGAAGAACAAGTGAACGCTTTGGTTGCACAGGTAGAAAAAGAGGTAGGTGTTATCGATATCCTTGTAAACAATGCAGGTATTATCAAACGTATTCCGATGTGCGACATGAGTGCGGCAGAATTCCGTCAGGTTATCGACGTTGACTTGAATGCTCCGTTTATCGTATCTAAAGCCGTTATCCCCGGTATGATTAAAAAAGGTCATGGAAAGATTATCAATATCTGCTCTATGATGAGTGAACTGGGACGTGAAACTGTATCTGCTTATGCAGCCGCTAAAGGTGGCTTGAAGATGTTGACCCGTAACATTGCTTCTGAATACGGTGAGTATAATATTCAGTGTAACGGTATCGGCCCGGGTTATATCGCTACTCCTCAAACAGCTCCGTTGCGTGAACTTCAGGCTGATGGTTCACGTCATCCGTTCGACCAGTTCATCATCGCCAAGACTCCGGCTGCACGTTGGGGAACTCCCGAAGATTTGCAGGGTCCTGCTGTGTTCCTGGCATCAGATGCTTCTGATTTCGTCAACGGTCATGTGCTTTACGTTGACGGCGGTATTTTGGCTTATATCGGTAAACAACCCAAATAATATAAAGCCCGGAAAGGGTTATTTTCAGGTACGGATGGGGGATGTGTCAAAACAGCATTATCCATGTTTTGACACAACCCCATTCTCCTTTCATTAATTATAGATAATATGAAGAAAATCTTTTTAGCAGTGGCAGCGGCATGTTCGTTGTGTTCTTGTTCGCAACAGCAGCCGGTTACTGTAACTGTTACCAATCCTTTGGCTATAGACCGCAGCGGCGAGATGGTGGAAGTATCCATGGCGGAAATTTCATCTAAGTTGCAATTGCCGGATACGGCGCAAGTGATTGTATTGGATGAAAACGACCTGGAAGTTCCTTATCAGGTCACTTATAATGATATGCTTATTTTCCCCACCTCGGTAAAGGCATCTTCCACAGCCACTTATACTATTAAACCGGGTAATCCGCAACCGGTGGATGTCATTTCCTGCGGTCGTGTTTATCCCGAACGTGTAGATGATATTGCTTGGGAAAACGACCGTGCGGCTTATCGCGCTTATGGTCCTGCACTGCAGGCAACCGGAGAAAAGGCTTACGGTTATGACGTATTTACCAAACGTGTTCCCGAACCGGTGGTGGAAGACCGCTATGACGGCGAGTTGAATAGGAATATCTCTTATCACGTAGATCACGGTAACGGTATGGATGTATATGCAGTAGGACCTACATTGGGTGGCGGTGCGGCAGCTTTGTTCCCCGACAGCACCATTGCTTATCCGTATTGTTGGAAAGAATGTGAAGTGTTGGATAATGGTCCGCTTCGTTTCACGGCAAAATTGGTTTATAATCCATTGGTTATAAAAGGAGATAGCAATGTAGTGGAAACTCGTGTTATTTCGCTGGATAAAGGTTCACAGTTGAACAAAACAGTGATTTCTTATACTGATTTGAAAGAAGTGACTCCTATTGTAGCCGGTATCGTTATCCATAAAGAAAATCCGACAGGATATTCTTTCGATTCCAATGCCGGGTATATTGCTTATGCCGATTCTACTCAGAATCCGCGAAATAATAATGGCGTTATTTATGTGGGTGCTGTATTTCCTGCCAGTCTGAATGCTGCAAAAGCCCAGCTCTTCCCCGAAGCAGAACGAAAAGAACACGGTGGCGCCCTTGGACATGTGTTGGGCATCAGCGACTATGAACCGGGAACCGAATATGTTTACTATTGGGGTTCCGGATGGAGCAAATATGGTTTTGCCGCCGATACCGAATGGACGAAATATTTGGAGAATTTTGCCCAACAGGTACGTAACCCATTGACAGTGACTGTGAAATAAAAGAATATAGTGGATGATTAAAAAGTTACCTGAAAAAGCCGTGTGCTTCAAGGTAACTTTTTCTTTTTATTGAATAACTGGAATACGATGATGAAACAAAGAATAATTATTGGTTTCTTATGTATTTGTCTGGCAAGTATGGCTTTTGCTCAGGAGCGTATCCGTATTGAACATGGACCTTATTTGCAGAATTTGAAAGAAACGGAGACAACCATTGTATGGATGGCCAGCAAGCCGTCTGTCGGTTGGGTGGAATTAGCTCCCGATGACGGTAGTACATATTATCAAAAAGAACGGGAGAAGTTTTTTGATACAACAAACGGTGTGAAGAACACTTCCTTGTTGCATGTGGTGAAGATTAGCGGACTAAAACCGGGTACCGGTTATCGTTACCGGGTATACGCACAGGAAGTTTTGGACCATCAAGGTGTGGAAGTGACTTACGGAAAAGTAGCGGCAACGGATGTATATGGTGCCAAACCGCTTGTATTCACTACAAACGACCGTCATAAGCCGGAGACTTCTTTTGCAATGATTAATGATATTCATGGTCGTACAGACGATATTCCGAAATTGCTGGAGGTTGCAGACTACAAAAAGATGGATATGATTATCTTTAATGGGGATATGTTGACTCAGCTAAAAGATGAGTCAGGGTTGTTCAGCGGATTTATGGATGTTGCCATAGATTTGTTTGCAAAAGAAAAACCGATGTATTATGCACGTGGCAACCATGAAACCCGCGGACTGTTTGCCACTTCTTTTCAGCGCTATTTTTCGCCTAAAGAACCTCATTTGTATTATCTGGTGAGACAGGGGCCTGTTTGTTTTATCTTTTTGGATACAGGCGAAGATAAACCGGATTCCGACATAGAATATAGTGGCATTACGGATTATGACCGTTATCGCACGGAACAGGCGCAATGGTTGGCACAGGCAGTGCAGTCGGATGATTTCAAGCAGGCAAAGTACAAGATTGTCATTGCGCACATGCCTCCTTTACCCGATAAAAACTTGTGGCATGGGCAAATGGAAGTGCTTGAAAAGTTTGTTCCTATATTGAATCAGGCCGGTGTGGATGTTATGCTTTCGGGACATTTACATCGTTATTTTAACAACAAACCGACCGATAAGGTGAAGTTCCCTGTCATTGATAATGCACATACGACAGTTATTAAGGCAGTGGCAGAGAGCAATCAGCTGGTGCTTGAGGTGAAAGATCTGCAGGGGAAGCCGGTAGATACGATTGTAATCCCTGCCAAATAAATGAAAGCTGTTTGTCAGCTGCCCTAAGCGTTTTCTTCTTTTGACACATCCTCCTACAGCAGACGATTTGATGGGCCATTGGGGAGTTGCCACACTCCCTTTCTTTCCCTTGTTGCGCCTTAAAAGTTCTTTTTGATGATTTCCTGCATTACTTCCGAGTTCCTGTCTTCGTCATTCGCTTCTTTTCTCAGTTCCAGCAAGCGTGCCTTCATCTCTTTGATAACCGGAGCATACTCGGCATCTTTATATGCGTTGTGATTTTCGTGCGGGTCTTTCTGCAAGTCATAGAACTCCCAAGCCGGAGCAGTCGGAGTATCGTCCGAACCGGTGGCATCCAGCTTATTGCCGTAAAGGAACATCAGCTTATAACGTTCATTGCGGATGCCGATGTGTGCCGGACGAATGGTGTGGTGTGTCCAGTAACGGTAATACATATCTTTGCGCCAATTTTCGGGTGTGTTTCCGGCAAGGTTGTCCCGGAAACTTTGTCCTTGCGATTTGTTTGGAGTCTTTACGTGGGCATAGTCGGCGAGCATGGCTGCAAAGTCTGTGTTCAGAATAATATCCTTGTTGCGTGTGCCGGCAGGTATCTCTTTGGGATAGCGGATGACAAACGGCATGCGGAGTGGTTCCTCATACATCATTCGTTTATCAAAGAATCCATGTTCTCCCAGGAAGTATCCTTGGTCTGATACATAAATGACGATGGTATTCTTTGCCAATCCTTTTTCGTCCAGATAGCGGAGCAGTCGGCCGATATTGTCGTCGATGGTGGCACCGCAGCGCAGATAATCTTTTATCATTTTCTGATATATCTTCTTTCGGGCGGAGATACTGTCCATGCCTTCGGTGCTGAAGGGGAGTTCGGGATATTGGCACCACCAGGGGCCTTTGGATGCCTGTTCCCATCGCCATCCCATGTTCTCAAGCTGACGTCCGGTGAAGGTGCGTCCCGAAGCAATGGTATCGAACTCCATCATGGTGTCGGGTTCGGGAAAGGTTACGTCATCATATAGATGTTTCATGCGTTCGGGGAAATCCCACGGCTCATGGGTTGCCTTAAAGTGGCAGCAGAGCATGAACGGTTTATTGGTGTTGCGTTCTTCCATCCATTGGATGCATTTGTCTGTCACCAAGTCGGTGGAGAAGCCTTTTTCTTCTGTGCCGTATCGTCCTTCGGTATCATCTTTCCAGTTTTCGGCTGTTTTGAAAACCGGGTTAATGTATTCTCCCTGGTCGTGAAACACGCTGAAGGTGTCGAAGCCGGAGGGTTGTGTCTTGAGGTGCCATTTACCGAAAAGGGCTGTCTGATAGCCGCCTGCCTGCATTTGTTTGGCAATATTATCCTGGTCGCGGTCGAAGCTGTCTTCCAATGTTCTTACACCGTTGAGGTGACTGTAGGCACCTGTCAGGATGGTGGCGCGACTGGGAGCAGAGATGGAATTGGTGCAAAAGCAGTTGTCCAGCACGCATCCTTCATCGGCAAGGCGTTTGATATTGTCGTTCTTTACATACGGAGCCAGTATACCTCCGTAAATACCCCATGACTGTGAGGTGTGGTCATCCGATAGAATGAATAGGATATTGGGGCGTTCTTTGTCTTGTTCTTGCGCTTGGAGCTCTCCTGCCGACAGTGGTTGGCAAAGCAATGCGCCGGTCAGTAATTGAAGTGTTTTTCTTTTCATCATGGTTTTGTGTGTTTTTATTTGAATGGTTATCCGGCTGTGATTAGTCGAACACCTTGAATTCATATCCTTGTTCCAGTAACCATTCAATGGCTCTCGGCAATGCATATTTCATGTTTTTTTCTGCTTTAAGCGAGTCGTGGAAGGTGATGATGGAGCCGTTGCGCACATAGTGCTTGACCTTGCGTAGCACTTGCCGCCCGTTCAGTCGTTTGCTGTAGTCGCGGGTGACGAGGTCCCACATTACTATCTGGTATTTGTGGCGGAGCACCATATATTGCATCCAGCGCATGTGTCCGTGTGGCGGCCGGAAGAGGTTGGTGTGAATCAGTTCGTTTGCCTTATCGGTGTTGGCCAGATAATTATCGCTCCGGTATTCGAATCCGCGAATATGGTTAAAAGTATGGTTGCCCAGCCGATGTCCGCGGTCTACTATCATCTTGAATTCTTCGGGATGCTTGCGTACATTGTCGCCCACCAAAAAGAAGGTGGCTTTGATATTGTATTTATCCAGCAAATCGAGCACCCATGGCGTGATTTCGGGAATAGGTCCGTCATCAAATGTAAGATAGACCGCTTTGACATGCTTATCCATGCGCCAGAAGGCGCGTGGATAGAGCATGCGGAGTATCAGTGGCGGTTGTTCTATTAACATAAGCGTGCGTGCTTTTTATTTTCTTTTTCCGCCTACGCGGTTGTTGAATACTTCATAAAGTTCTTCAAACTTCTTGACATAGTGTGCCGACATATCCGATTTCGGTTTCTGTTCGCTTTCGCTTTCCACACCGCTTGCAGTATTGCAACGTGCCAAAGTCTTGTTGAGTTCGTCCAGAATATAGAAATTGCGGACACACTCTTCATACGAATTGGCCAAGCGCTGGTCGTCAAGGCTCAGATACCAGCTGATATATTCCACTGCCTTGTTTGCCAGGTCGCTCAGGATGGCTTCTGCTTTTTCCGTCTCGCCCAAAGCCAGATAATCGTCTGCCATTTCTTTCGAGCTGCTCATGATATAATCATGGGGCACGGTTGTGCTGGGAATTACTTTCAGACTATAGTCGAGAACTTCCAGTGCTTTGTCTTTCTTGCCTTCCTTTATCAGTTGGCTGGCAAGTTGGATAAACATACGGCGGTGTGTCAGGCACATGCGCATGACTGTCTCGTCAATATAGATATTCGGATTGTCAATGCCTCCGAACTTAAACTTGTTCATCAGGTTGTCATACATTTTTTCCGAATCGATGCGTGCGTTGAGTGCTGTGGTATTGAACGGAGTGATGCGGTAGGCAAGACCTTCCTGAATGAAGTTGTTGCCTAAGTTCAGGTGATTGTCGCTGCCCACGGTGATGGCCATGTACAACGGACGTTCCCAGTTGGTGTTTGCCAGCATTTCGAGCATCATCAGTTCACTCTTGTAAAGCATACGCTTGCCTTTCAGTGAGATGTTCATATACTCGGGTATCTCACCGTGCAATGAGTCGGGAATCATCATGCCCGAGCGTTTGATGGCTTCTTTGTCCAGCTTGATGACGATACTGTCTGTAGGAATCATCTGCAGACCTTCTTTCGGAGAGCGTACCCAGTATTTCAGGATATTCTTCAGTTCATAAGGATTCTCTCCGAACTCTCTCACAGCATCTTCGGGGTTTTGTTTATAGAAGTTCTTGATGCTTTCCATTACTTCGGGACGGATGGCAACGGCTTCGTTATGTCCCTGCACATATTCCAGGCGACTCCAGTCGATAGGTACGGCAGGTGAATCGTATGCCTGACGCTTCATCTGGTCAATATACCAGTCTGTCTGCAGGTAACTCAGGTTGCACACACGCACGTCGGTGCGGAAGCCTTCTGTCTCCTGATTATACCACAAGGGGAATGTATCGTTGTCACCATTGGTGAAGATAATCGGATTGCCTTCTTCCTGAACAGTGCTCAAATAGTTTTGTCCGAAGTCGCGTGCCACATAGCGGTTGCTGCGGTCATGGTCATCCCAAGTCTGGCTTACCATTTGGATGGGAACCAACAGGCAAACAACTGTTGCAAGAACGGATGCCGGTTTTTCACCGATTTTCTTCTGTAACCATTCTGAGATACCTGCCACACCCATACCAATCCAGATTGCGAAAGCATAGAACGAACCGGCATAAGCATAGTCGCGTTCACGGGGTTGAAGAGGTGTCTGGTTCAGGTAAAGCACAATGGCAAGACCGGTCATAAAGAACAGGAAGAATACAATCCAGAACTGTTGGATACCAATCGGTTCATAGATTATTTTTCCGTCCGGTGTGGTGATGCGTCTCACTTTGTAAGCCTGCCAGAACAGACCGATAAGTCCGAGTAAAAGAGGCAGACAGTAGAATACATTATGCCCTTTGTTGTTCTTCAGGTCGGAGGGGAGCAGGCTTTGGTCACCTACCAGGAATTTATCAATGACCGGAATGCCGGTAATCCAGTTTCCGTGTTCTATTTCTCCTTGTCCCTGAATGTCATTCTGACGTCCGGCAAAGTTCCACATAAAGTATCTCCAATACATGAAGTTCACTTGATAAGAGAAAAAGAACTTGATGTTCTCCCATTGGGTAGGAACCTTTACCATCATCATCTGTCCGCATTGGTCGTAAGGCACTTGTGTACCTTCCACGCCGCCCAGCCAGTCTTCGTAGGCTTGCGGGTGACCGGGTGCATCACTGTACATACGCGGGAACAGCATATTCTGTGCATATTTATATTCTGTTTTATGACGAACCACTTCGTAGCTGTCTTTTTCGTCGGGAGTAGCTTTTTCTTTCCGTTGATATACCGGAGCTCCTTCTGTCACATCATACACGCATCCGCCGTCCACTTCCTTCAGTGCCGGTTTTGAGGTGTAGGCCTGTCCGTAGAACAAAGGACGGGTTCCGTATTGTTCGCGGCCAAGATATTCACCCAGCGTGAAGATATCTTCCGGTGAGTTCTGATCCATCGGTGTATTGGCTGTGGAACGAATCACGATGAGCGCGTAGGATGAATAACCTACCATAATCATCATGATGCAAAGCAAAGAGGTATTGAGCGTGCGTGCACTGATTTGGTATTTTTTGTCCAGCTTGGCAAACAGGTAGATACCTAATGCTGCCAAGACAATGATGCCGATGAACGTGCTGCTCCATCCGTGTCCGTAGAATGGGATGCCCAGCATGGCAATGGTGACAAGGAAGGAGATGTTCATGCGTTTGCGGCTCTTTTCCACATAACTTTCATATACTCCCCAAATGATGGAGGCGGCCAACAGGATGATGTAAACAATCAATCCGCTGTTGAAAGGCATTCCTAATCCGTTGACAAACAGTAGTTCAAACCATCCGCCCACTTTCACTACGCCCGGTACGATGCCATAAAGTACAGCAGCCACCAGCACCATCGAGCCGGCTAAGGCAAGCAGGCTGCCTTTCAGGTTGGCATCGGGGTTCTTTTTGTAATAGTAAACCAATACAATGGCGGGGATACACAGTAAGTTAAGCAAGTGCACACCAATGGAAAGTCCTGTCAGATAGGCTATCAGAATGAGCCAACGGTCACTGTGAGGTTCGTTTGCCACGCTTTCCCACTTCAGGATAAGCCAGAATACCACTGCTGTGAACAGGCTGGAATAGGCATATACTTCACCTTCTACGGCACTGAACCAGAAGGTGTCGCTCCATGTGTAAGCCAAAGCTCCCACAAGACCCGAACCCATTATAGTAATGAGTTTGCCCAATGTCATTTCGTTATCGTCGGGGCATACCAGTTTTTTTACGAGGTGTGTGATACTCCAAAACAGGAATAAGATACACGCTGCACTCATCAGGGCACTCATGGTGTTTACCATCCGGGCCACTTGGCCGGGGTCGCTTGTGAACTGGCTGAATAAGTTGGCGGTAAGCATAAAGAAAGGTGCGCCGGGGGGGTGTCCTACCTCAAGTTTGTAGCCGGTAGTGATAAATTCCGGGCAATCCCAGAAGCTGGCAGTCGGTTCAATAGTCATGCAATAGGTAATTGCTGCGATGACAAAAGTAACCCAACCAACCAGATTGTTTACTAATTTGTACTGTTTCATGAAATTATATTTGTTTCGTTAACATTCGATGGGCACAAAGATAGTAAAGAAATAGTTATTTACCGTCTGAATGTCTGTTATTTAGTGTTACGACTGTCAGTCTTAGAGTTTTTTTTGTAATTTCGCCTCACTTATTAAATCTAAAGAATATGAATTTCATGAATAGAGTAATTGTCGCTTGTTGCATTTTGTTATGTACTTCTGTATGGAAGATAAGTGCTCAGGATTATCCTTTCCGCCGGGCAGACTTGCCGGTGGAGGAGAGAGTGGAAGATTTAGTCCGTCGGATGACACTGGAAGAAAAGATAGACTTGTTGGCAGGTTATCAGGATTTCTATCTTCATCCTTGCGAACGATTGGGTATACCTGCTTTCAAACTGGCGGACGGACCTTTGGGGCTTGCTTCATGGGGATTGTTCGGCAAGGCGACAGCCTTTCCGTCGGCATTGTCTTTGGCGGCATCATGGAATAGGGACTTGGCAGCCCGGGTAGGCGACTGCTACGGACAGGAATGGCGTGCCCGGGGCATTCACTTCCTTTTGGCGCCGGGAGTGAACACTTACAGAGCTTCAAAGGGGGCCCGGAACTTTGAATACATGGGTGAAGACCCTTATCTGTCTTCGGAGATGGTTGTTCCTTTCATCAAGGGGGTGCAGGAAAGGGGTGTGATAGCCACCGTGAAACATTTTGCAGCCAATGACCAGGAGTACGACCGTTATAGGGTCAGTTCGGAAGTGTCCGAGCGTGCGTTGCGAGAGATATACTTGCCGGCATTTAAGGCAGCAGTGCAAAAGGCGGGGGTGAAAGCTGTGATGACCGGCTATAACTTGTTGAACGGCGTATATTGTACGGAAAATAAATATCTTATCGATATATTGAAGAAGGAATGGGGATTTAAAGGAATGCTGATGTCCGACTGGGCATGTACCTATTCGGCAGACAAGGCTGCCAACCATGGACTTGACCTTGAGATGGGCAGTAACGACTGGTTTGTCAGAGAGAAATTGTTACCTCTCATTGAACAGGGAGTGGTGACGGAGGAGACTATTAACGAGAAGGTACGGAGGATTTACGGAACCTGCATCGAAATGGGATTTTTTGACCGCCCGCAGTTGGATAGGACTATTCCTGTTTATAACCCGAAAGCCAACCGAATGGCATACGAGGCAGCCAAGGAGGGAATGATTCTTCTGAAGAATGAAGATAACCTGTTGCCGTTGAAGCGGGTGACTAAGATTGCAGTAATCGGACCCAATGCTTGTTATAACCTGGTGACGGACAGGCAGAATAATGTAAACGGCACTACTTATGGGGGTGGTGGCAGTTCTAAGGTACATCCTTGGCATGTTACTTCTGTTCTGCAAGGGATAGAGGCGGAATATCCCGATGCGGAAGTGTGGTATGCGGAAGGAATATCCAATGCATATAAGCCGAGATTGTTCCGTTCTGCTAAGTTTTATACCGAGGATGGAAAACAAGGACTGAGAGCAAAATATTATAAAATGGGGCAAGGCGACGGCAGTGCTTTGCCCGATAAGCTGATGCAGCAACAGGCGAAGGCGGCGGGAAGAACGGAAGATAGTCATAATGGTGTTTCTGCTGTTTCGTCTTCTGTCTCTGCAAAAAGTTCGGACAAGGAGCCGGTGATGGAAAGAATCGACCGGCATGTGGATTTCTCTTGGTGGGGAACTCCGAAGGAAGGTTTGGGCGAGGATTATCGTGTGGAATGGGAAGGCTATGTTCCCGTGGAACGGAATGACAGTCTTCTGTTCTTTGTTGACGCACAAGGAGGATACCGTTTGTGGATTGACGGAAAGTTGTGCCTGGATGCCTCTGCTTCTCAGTCTTTTGATTGCAGGCAAGTGGCAGTGGACGGTCAGAAGGGGGCACGGCTGCATGTGAAGTTGGAATACCTTAACCAGCGAAGTTTGCCGGCAGAGATTCGTTTGGGATATGATTATAAAGGCAATCTTGATTTTTCGGAAGCTTTGCGGTTGGCACGTCAGGCAGATGTGGTGATATTCTGTGGCGGTCTGGACGGCAGCATTGAGTTGGAAGGACGTGACCGTCCGTTTGAACTGCCTTACGGTCAGGATATATTGATAAATCAACTGGCTGAGGTAAATCCGAATCTTATTGTCAGCCTGCATGCCGGAGGCGGTGTGAGAATGAGCCCGTGGATTGACCGGGTAAAGGCAGTGGTGCATTTGCTGTATCCGGGACAGGCAGGAGGACGAGCGTTTGCCGAAATGCTGTCGGGAAAGGTGGTTCCTTCAGCCAAGTTGCCTTTTACCATAGAAAAGAGATGGGAAGATTCTCCGGCTTGTGGCAATTATGATGAGACACGTAAAGAACGGAAGGTGTATTATAATGAAGGAATATTCGTGGGTTATCGTGGATATGACCGGAAACAGGTTGAGCCGCTTTATCCGTTTGGATACGGTTTGTCTTATACTTCGTTCGAGTATTCGGATTTGCAGTTGACGGAAATAGACAAGAAGAACAAGTCGGTTGCACTCTCTTTCAATATAACGAATACGGGAGGCTATGAAGGAGCGGAAGTGGCTCAGGTATATGTGCGTGATATTGCTTCGAAGGAAGCACGTCCGTTGAAGGAGTTGAAAGGTTTCCAAAAAGTATTCCTTCGTCCCGGCGAGACAAAGCATGTTTCGGTGACATTGGACAGAGATGCTTTTCAGTATTTCAGTGAGAA